>Ga0209403_10004319_pt1 | contig 15539 bp, 17 predicted proteins | sample ArcticOcean_MG_C_8_FD_187440 | JGI IMG/M metagenome (GOLD analysis project Ga0209403, IMG submission 187440) | Marine microbial communities from western Arctic Ocean - ArcticOcean_MG_CB11_86 (SPAdes) (version 2) | ecosystem: Environmental > Aquatic > Marine > Oceanic | place: Arctic Ocean... | reverse complement strand
GCTTAGTGTGCAGCGTGGCGCGAATGGCTTGCTGGCGATGGATTTTCCGGCACAGCCAGGTGATGCCATCGCGGTAAGTGAAGAAATAGTCGCCGGGCTGGGCGCGGAACCGAGCTATTTCTTTGCCGGTGAGGATTTGATGGCGGTGTTTGAGCGTGAAAGCCAAATACGCGCTATTGAGCCTGACCAGGCTGCGCTTAAAAATCTTGAGCGGCGCGGTGTTATTATTACGGCACCCGGTGAGAAGGTGGATTTCGTCTCACGCTTCTTTGCCCCCAAGTACGATATTCCGGAAGACCCTGTGACCGGCTCGGCCCATTGCATGCTCATCCCTTACTGGGCGGAACAGCTCGGTAAGGCGGAGCTAAGTGCTCAGCAAATTTCGCCCCGCGGTGGCGATCTCACTTGTGTTCTCGACGGTGAGCGCGTGCGTATTTCCGGACGCGCCGTCGAATATATGGTGGGTGAAATCAGCCTTTAAATTTAGGCTATTGCTTTATCGCGCCAAAGGTAAATCCTCGGCTGAGGTGGCTTTGAATCAAATAGCCCAGGGTTAGAAGCGGCAGCGCCGCCAGCACGGCGAGCGTGACCTGCACATGGGGCTGGCAACCTTGTCGGCGATTTGCACCGAGATGGTTACATAATGCCCGGCAGCGAGTGCTAAGGCGATGGCGCCCTCGCTCCAATTGAGAATAATTACAAATAGGATAGTCGCCGCCAGACCGCCCCGCCTCATCGGCAGGGTCACGAGAAAATGCGCATGCCAGCGTGACATTCCATCCATCATCGCCGCTTCTTCTACTTCCCGTGGGGTTTGATCAATGAAGTTTTTTAACATCCAGGTGGCGAGCGGCACGGTATAGGCGATGTAAATTAAGGTGAGGAGAGCCGGCGTGAAGGTGGCGCCGATAGTGGTGCCGATGATGGCGAAGGACATAGCCACGGCGATGGGCGGCACCATGCGAAAAGAGAGAATTTGCAGCGCCATGAAATTTCTACCGAGCTGATAGCGTGAGATGGCGAAGACGGCAAGGAGGCCGATCAAGACGGAGAAGAATGTGGCGACAGTGGAAATGATGGTCGAAGAAACCATAGCGCCAGGATGAACTCTGCGGCCATCCCATCAAATTGACATAGTCATTGAAGACATCGTAATAATTATCGAGCGTCGGATTGCTGGTTACCCAAATAGCCGGATTGTCGATATATGCTATCCACGGCATGAAGGACTTAGAGAACAGCCACAATGTCGGAAAGAGGGCGAACACCAGTGCGGTGCAAAGGCATCGGCCCAAACAATAGCGCGTTCTTGCGTAAAGTCCGCGTTGCCGGTCAACATCCAGTCGCGCAAACTGGCGAGGGAGGCATGAACACTTTCAACGATGCCGCCACTCGCCTCAGCCGTCGGCACACGCAATTCAGCAATGCGCTCTGCGCTGGAGTTAATGCTGTTCACCTTAAACAAAGTGACGCCGACAGCAATAGCAAGAATGACCGCTAGTGCCGCGAACCCAAGCGCCAAGCGCCCGCCTATATTCATTTTAAAACTGAAACCACTAATAGGTAATTTCACTGGTCGATTCCTCCCGTATTAAATAAAAAAACTCTGCATCATTTTCTCGAACCCTGAACGACCAAACGCCTGCGGCTAGGTCGAATTACCCAAAAAAAATATTTTTTTCGCGTTAACGGAGGGTAAATATACCAAAAATAATGCGTATATTTACGTAAGGGAAAACATCATTCCGTATTGCAAGTCAGAGCTGAAGCTAAAATTGACTGAAACCTGGGCATAAAAAACTTTGTCCGCCGCGTTTATAAAAATTACCAGGTATCCCAATTTACGGTGATGCCGTGATCGGCGTGGCCTCTTATTGGGGTCAGTTATACCCCGGCCAAAAGGGCGATGCCGCCAATCACAAGGGCCACACCCCCCCACTGCAGTGGGCTAACCGGCTCTTTCAAAAACATTCTCGCGAGCACTACTGTAACCACCGAATAGGCAGAACTGGCGACAATGGCGAACTCACCGTTCACATAGCCAAAGCCGAGATAAACGCCGAGATAGCCCATGGTGTCGAGCAGGCTAAGAGCGAACAAAAGCGGCCACAGGCGCGCAGGAAAACGTGGCACCTCGCGGCGCATTAGGAACCACAGGACAAATAGGACGCCGCCCACAATTCGCACGCCGACCATGCCCTGCCACGGACCATAGATATCAATCGCCAAATTAGCGCTGATCAAGGCGAGGGCGAAAAACAGGGCGCCAAACGATGACAACAATATTGAGCGACGAATCACCGCGGGCTCATACTGACCTTGCCAGCCGCCATCCGAAGATACGGCGCGCGCAACCACCCAGATACCAACCATGGTCAAGAGCATGGCAACCCAATGTAACGCTTCAGGCCGGGCGCCGAGAGCAATGGAGATTGGCACGGCAAAAGCCGGATAGCTTGAGACAACGGGAGAGGCAAGGGAGACCGGCCCCTTGGCTAAAGCTTCATAGAGAAGGATCGTTGCCACCGCGCTGGACACACCGGCGGCGGCCAACAATCCAAGGCCCGTAAGCAGCACGGCATCGGGATTGTGCCACAGCATGCTATCACCACGCAGCCACATGAAGAGTAGCAACGCACCCAGCCCAATCAGAGAAACCGCGAGAAACGAAGCGGCCACACCCACCGACCGCCCCGTGAAACGAGCCAAAAAGTCAGCGAAACCCCACGATATCGCAGCACTCGCACCCCAAAGAACAGAACCGCCCGCCATCAGATAACCGGACCGCAAGTATAGCGCACGCGATGATGCCTATGGAGTACTTCAGTACGCATCGCGGGGCTGGAGATCGGTGTTTTGGGAAAATTCAAATGCATAAGGTGCGCGGATTATGTCTGCCCCATGCGGCAGGCGCCAGCGTCAAGTTCCAAGCCCAATATCACCATCTTTTCTATCCGCCGGCAGCAATATAAAACCAGGCCCCGCCATGCACACATCCCCCCATTCGAAACTCGGATGTCAGATGATATTTACATAATTGATTAATATATTTGTGATGTAATTTGTGCTTACATGGTGGGTTGTAACGTTTCAGAACGTTCCGGCCAAATTATTCCTTTTTGGATGCGACAAAGTAGCCACACATACGGAATCTAGTTGTAATTATGAACAAAAATAAGTGTAAGACAGAAATCCTGACCAATTTATGGTATAGTCTGGGTGGTCAAGAGAATGGGGTGTGCGCGGAGAATTTACTACGCAGCCTGAACGGCGAGCGCGAATTTTGCGTTCACGGCAGTCTGGAGTCCAAGCAACATCGAGTTCATGTTGCAGAAGTAGGCGCCAAACTGGTCAATCGTCTCGGCGAATGCTACCGCGCGCCTGCAGACGAACCAGAATTTGCCGCCGCGGTCATGCAAAAGCTCTCTGGTGTCGGCGCGAATCTGCTGACGGAACGGCGCCCTCAATTGCGCTATGGGCAATTGCCCGTGCCGGCCGCCGTGTCTATTACCGCCTTGCTGCGGTGCCGATGCTCGCCTCGGACGGCACAAGCCCAGCGTGGCTAGGACTTGCCGACTGGTCAGGTCGCCCGATCAGCGAGAACCGGTCGGAAGCCACCCTATAGAGCTCAACTTAGCGGGCAATCCCCAGGCCATTCAGGAAACAGCTCTTGCATGACCCATTCAGCCGATTTTTGCGCGCAATTATCGCGGCGTGTCTGCAGAAAGATATGTTGAGAGATAGTCGAGAATTTCCTGATGCTCGTCGTCGGTCAATTCATCCATGCCCTGCTCTTCCACCATCCACTCAAGAGTTTCATCCCAGATGTCGCGCGCCAAACGTTGCTGTGCCACGAGCATGGTAGAGTGACAGGCAATACAGGCGTCAAAGACCGCGTCCCGTCCGTCCCCCGGCGGGGGGTAGCCCGCCAAAATCCTCTTCGGCATGTACGGACTGTACGGCGAAAAGCGGCAGGCAGAGAGCGAAAACCAGCAATAATGACCGAAGCATTGTGCTGCCGGTCAGCGGGCGTACGAACAGACACAATTTGATAAAAATATGAAGCCGTGATTGTCAGGCCGCGGTCAATTACACCCGCCTGAGAGCAACACTGAGAAAGCCGGCGGCAATCATAAACACGCCACCGATGTGGTTGGCGTGGCGCAATGTGGCTGGCCAACGCGCTTGGATTTCACTCACCATCAAAGCCCAGAGAATAATGTTGAGCATTGCGAGGAAGAGGAAGGTCGCCTCCAGGATAACGACTTGCATCAGGAGCGGACGCGCCGGGTCGATAAATTGCGGCCGAAGCCTGGAGCAACGCCCCCGCACCGAGAAGTGAAGCCGTGATGGCAGTGAAATCACCAAGCGTTACGCCCGGCACCGTGGCCCAGGCACTCGAGCGCCCACGCGCCAGAGCATAACTCACCACCAACAATACCGTCGGCCCCGGAATAGACGGCAATACTGCACTCGCCAAAGCAAATGCGAGCCAAATTTCCAATGCCATGACGCGCCTTTAGCGAAACTTCCGGCTGGTCCCTTTAAGCCTGAGACAATTTTCGACTATTCGCCAGCAATATCTATCACCACTTTACCAACCGCCTTGCCGGATTCGAGATGGCGGTGGGCATCGCCAACCTCCGAAAGAGAAAAGCGTCGTTGATCTAACAAGGGGCTGAACTTGCCGGCCTCAGCAATGGCTGCTGCCTCGCTCAAGAGCTTGCCATGAGTCTCTCTCGCCATGTCATGCAGCATCGGAATCAACATGAACACTACATGCAGGCTGAGCCCCTTGATATGCATCAGCGTGAGATCAGAGGTGAACTGCGAAACGATGGTGACGACCTGGCCACTAATTTTTGCCGCCTCGAATGAAAGCTCAAGTTGATCGCCACCGGTGGCGTCATAAACCAGGTCGAAGCCCTCGCCATCGGTCAACCGCGCGACATATTGCTCAACTGTTTCTTCGCGGTAATTGATTATCTCATCAGCGCCGAGCTTGCGGGCAATTTCACCTTTTGCTGCGGAAGAGACGGTGGCATAGACCTTGGCACCGCGCGCCTTGGCAAGCTGAATGGCCGCATGGCCAACGCCGCCTGCGCCACCATGCACCAACACGCTCTGACCGGCCTGAAGGTTGGCCCGGTCAAACAAGCCTTCCCACGCGGTGATCGTAACCAGAGGCAATGCCGCCGCCTGACGCATGTCGAGAGATTTGGGCTTCAGCGCCAGCAAACGCGCATCGGCAGCGAAAAGCTCTGCATAGGCACCCGGCATGCCGGTAACGCCACCGGCGCAACCATAGACCGCATCGCCAACCTTGAAATCGCTGACACCCTCTCCGAGCGCGACAATTTCCCCAGCAATATCGCAGCCGAGAACTGCCGGCAGCGCAGGCGCAATGCCCTCCGGCCCGGCGGTGCGCACTTTGTAATCCACCGGATTAACGCTAGAGGCATGAACCCGCACCAGTACTTCGCCGGCAGCGGCCTCGGGGTCCGGCAATGTGGCCTCTTCAAACAGTTCCGGGCCGCCAAAAGAGCGGATAATTTGCGCTTTCATTTAAATCTCCCTATCCCAAATCTCATGCGTCAATGATTCGCCGCATACCTCAACAGCAAAATAACTCTTTCAAAGGTTAGCGACGAAGGCGTCACCAACTCTGCGGAGTTTGTTATTCGTCGCCTTTGTTGTAATCCCAGGTAAGCCAATCCTGCGGCGTAATGATAATAATTGTGCGGCCTTCCGCCATGACCGGCTCCGTATAGGAATCGGCGTCTTCTTTACCGAGGGCCATGCCGAGCACGGCATGTGTCACTTCGCGAACCACTTCCTCATCCTGGGAAAGCTCGGCATTGCCTCGACACATGATCGCCCAGGCGCCGGCGGCGATGCCTTTTTCAAGGCGCGGATCTTCGTCAATAAGAATAGAGACGCGCTTGTCGGCAGCCAGATTTTTCAGATGAATACGGCCTGCACCCATGGTGAGACGAAAAACTTCGCCATTCCAATGGTACCAAATGGGCGTCAGGTGGATCATGCCGTCCGGCCGGTAAGTGGCCATGCGCGCGAGTGCCGTTGCGCCGAGCCGCTCGTCGATCTCCTGCTTACTGAGAGCATTCTCCTTCGTGGCTGTGGTCTTCGAACTCATTTCGTCTCCTTATTAAAAAAATCGATTATTGGGTTGATCGCTGAAGGCGGACTTCAAGTGCGGCGCGGATCATAACCACCTGGTTGGACAAGCGAAAGCAAGGAAGATGTGTATGCCTTTGGTTCAATTAGTTAGAGCCAAGCCAAACGATAAAAATGACCGAGCTTTCATCGCTGCTTAATGATCTTGAGTAATAATTTGGCAACCTCGCCTAATAAACGAGGAATCTCGCCTCATTATATCGTGGTGCTGATCTCGGACCCTTTGGCCAGCTGGCAATTCACTACTTAAGCGAAAGTATCGTAAATATGGCGCCACGCGGTATGAAAACGGAGCATTTGACCATCGCGGAGGTCTCCAAGCAGGTCTATCGGGATTTCGCCGGGCATCACGCGACCTCAGAGGAAATCGGCCCTATCCAAACTTCGTTCGACCCCAGCGTCAAGGATAAGAAGAAGCAAGGCTATGAGCAGGCCCTTGTCGGTCTCTGGGGCTGCGGCAACCTTTGCGCTGTTGTCGATTTTCACATCTACCCATCAGAGATCGCGCCAAATAGCCGTGCGCTGAAACTGGATTCGGTCATCGTGGACGAGAAGCTACGTCGGCGCAGCCTCGCCAGTGCGCTTGTCGCAAGAAGTTTTTCTGACTTAATCTCGGATTCGAGCCGAAAAATAGGCAGTATCTATGCCCACTCGGTTCACCCGGCCACTGTCCGCCTGCTACGTCGTCTGAAATTCAATGACCCCAATTTAATCGGCGCGCCACTTTCACACATTAGCTTCAGCGACGATAATCAGGTGGAGTTTGTTGGCGCCTGTGAAATACAAGTAAGAGACCGTCTTAACCGGTTGAAGCTGCAATGCGTATATTGCCGCAACGCCGATAAGCGTGCCGAGCCTTGGTGCCTGCCGCGCGGAGCAAAACCACCCGTGCATAAGAAATAGCTCGCCAAATCACGCGAACTCCAAGAAACCTCAATGACGACCATCCTCTATTCACACGCTGACTGTCTGGCCCACGATACCGGCTTTGGCCACCCAGAATCAGCAGAACGGCTAGACGCCCTATTGGAACGTTTGTCGGACCAGGAATTCTCTCCGCTTGAACGGCGCGCCGCACCACCAGCTGCGCGAGTACAAATTTCCCGCGTTCATGATGCGTATTATGCGTTCATGATGCGTATTATATAGACAAGGTTTTTGCCGCCGTTCCCGCTTCAGGTGAAGCGCATATTTCGCCCGATACAATTGTTTGCGGAGAATCAACCGGCGCATTTATGCGCGCGGCAGGCGCCGTCTGTGCGGCGGTAGACGCCGTGCTTGGCGGCCAGGCGCAGAACTCGTTTTGTGCGGAGCGCCCGCCGGGCCATCATGCTGCCGCCGCCGCCACCACGGGATTCTGCGTCTTCAATAATGTAGCGGTTGGCGTCGAGCAGGCTCGCAAAGTGCACGGACTCAAGCGCGTCGTCGTGATCGATTTCGATGTTCATCACGGCAATGGCACCGAAGCCATATTCCGCAAAGACCCGGACGTCATGGTGGCATCGATCCACCAGGCCATGATTTTTCCCATGTCAGGCGCTAGCCGTGACACGGGTGTGGGCAATATCGTCAACGTGCCCGTGGCGCGTAATACGCCGGCAGCTAAGTTTCGCCAGGCTTTCGAGGCCGGGATCATTCCCCGCCTGCTCGACTTCAAACCGGAATTACTGTTCATTTTGGCCGGGTTCAATGCGCATTTCAACGACCCTCTTGCCAATCAAAAACTAGCGCCATCGGACTTCGCCTGGTTGACCGAGCAAATTATGTCAGTTGCCAAGAAATGCTGTCAGCGGCGCGTGGTCTCAACATTAGAGGGCGGTTATGACCCAGCCGCCCTAGCGCAATCGGGTGCGGCGCATATCCGAACTTTGATGCAGCCCTAACCACCCATTTCAATTCGCTAGATGTATACCTGCGTGCGCGAGTGCTCTACCCTGCACGAAATCATTTTACGAAGGGATATCTAATGAGCGTTTTCGACTTGTCGGTCACCGACGCCCTGCTCACCACCACACGCGCCGTGCGCAAGCGCCTTGATTTGGAACGGCCAGTGCCGGATGAAATTATCCGCGAATGTCTGGAGCTTGTGCTGCAAGCACCGAGCGGGTCCAACAAACAGGGTTGGCGTTGGATGGTCGTGACAGATGGTGACAAACGTAAAAGCCTTGCTGACATTTATCGCAGGGGCGCTGACCCCTATCTGGAAAATGGCTATCAGGAAGCAAAGGCCGCCGGTGCCGCGCAAGATATGCGTGTATTTGAGTCGGCTCAGTATTTATCCGATCATTTGGCAGAGGTACCCGTCCACGTCATTCCCTGCATCGAAATGGACGTGGACCCGGCCGAAAATCCTGACCTTCTATGGCCGAGCCTGATGGGGTCAATTCTTCCGTCCGTGTGGAGCTTTCAACTGGCGCTGCGCGCTCGCGGGCTCGGCTCAACGCTGACCACATTGCACCTTTGCAATGCCGATGAGGCCGCCGCTGTATTGGGTATTCCCAAAAACATCAAGCAGGTCGGACTCCTCCCCGTCGCCTACACGAAGGGAACTGACTTCAAGCCGGCCAAGCGACGGCCCCTGCATGAAATCCTACATTGGAATAGTTGGTAACTGTGGAACAATTGGTAATTGTTGCACTTGCCTAATTCCGCTTGGCACGCACTATAGAGCACATGATTTCACTCTCCGTTCTCGACCTTTCTCCCATCATCGTGGGAGGAGACGCTTCTCTCGCACTCGCCAACACATTGGATTTGGCGCGCCATGCTGAGCGCTGGGGCTATAAACGCTTCTGGCTGGCCGAGCACCACAATATGACCGGTATCGCCAGTGCTGCGACCGCCGTGGCGATCGGCCATGTTGCCGGCGGCACCAAGACAATCCGCGTTGGCGCCGGCGGCGTGATGTTGCCAAACCACGCGCCGCTGGTTATCGCCGAACAATTTGGCACGCTGGAGGCGCTCTATCCGGGGCGCATCGACCTCGGCCTCGGGCGCGCGCCCGGCACCGATCAGCGCACCGCGCAGGCATTGCGGCGAACCCTCCAGAGCGACCCCAACGCCTTTCCCCGCGACGTGGCGGAATTGCAGCATTATTTCAGCCCGGTAGAGCCCGGCCAGTTTGTCCAGGCGGTGCCGGGCGCCGGCCTCAAGGTGCCGCTTTATATTCTCGGCTCCAGCCTGTTCGGCGCCCAGCTCGCAGCCATGCTTGGCCTGCCTTACGCCTTCGCCTCACATTTTGCTCCTGCCGCGATGATGCAGGCGCTCAAGCTCTACCGCGCCGAATTCGAGCCGTCAGAACAATTAGATGAGCCTTACGCCATGGTGGGCTTCAATGTCTTTGCTGGCGAAAGCGATGAAGAGGGAGAGCTGTTGAGTAGCTCGTCACAGCAAAGTTTCCTGAACCTCCGCCGCGGACAGGCGGGGCCACTGCCGCCGCCGATAGAAGACTTCGCAGATGGGTTAACACTACCGGAAAAACAAGTGCTTGAAGAGACGCTGTCCTGTGCGGTGGCGGGTTCCGCCGCGACAGTAAAGGCCGGCATTGAGGAATTCGCCCACCGCACCCAGGCTGACGAACTCATTGTTACATCGCATGTCTTCGATCACACCAAGCGACTGCGTTCATTCGAAATTTTGGCCGACGTTGGTATCGCCAAGAGTTAGCTGGCATTCACGCGATTGGTTTTAGGTTGCGAATTGTTTCCAGGAGGGCGGTGGGCAATCCCCGGGCTTCTTCTTCCGGCAAAGCATCAAACATACTCAGCAAATCCTTGGCCAAGATCCCAACTGTATTTTCCGGCGTGTAGCCGTGGCGGGAGAATTCAATATCGTTAAAATTTGACGCCAGCCAATTTTGCCCGGAACTGTCATTCAGCACGGCCAACAATCGCGCCTCCTCGACACCTAGCTGCTCCGCCCAGCGCAACACCGTCCGCGTTGCTGCCGTCGAGCTGGCGGCGCAGTAATTATTGAGAACTTTGGTGGTCATGCCGGCAGAAAACGGCCCCATACGATGAAACTTCGTGCCCATGGCATCAAACAAGGGTTGAAGGCGACCCAGCACATCATCTGCGCCGCCGAGCATAAAACTGAGCCGCGCCTCTTCGGCCGAGATAACGGCGCCCGACATGGGTGCATCCACCAACTCAATGTCGGACGGCACGCGGGCGCGAAGTTCGGCAACATAGCGCGGTGACAAGGTAGAACAAATTAGCAGGGTATTGATGGCCGACGGCCGGCGCGAAACCAGAGCTTGAATATCGAACAATAATTCTTCCGTCTGCGCTACATCGCGCACGACGCTTAGAACAACGTGCCGGGTCGCGGTAAAATCGGCAGCACCCATCATACGAGGTGCCAAGTCATCAAAAGATTCAGCGGGCAGAACATCCAGCCCAGCAACATCAAAACCAGCGCGAACCATGGCTCGCGCCATGGGTGCCCCCATGCGCCCGCATCCCGCCACACCAATCGGGCCCAATTTGCTTGTCATTTTTTCATTCATAAGACAAACCTAGCTTAGACTTTAAGGAATCGCGACGACGCAAAAATTACCCCGCCTACGACATACTTGCTCTTGATCTTGCACCGCTTCGCAGCGCACACTCGCAGCTGAACTCCAAACAGTATTTTTACTCACTCCGCCTAAAACATGCAGAGGAAATCAAATATGTCCACCAACAATGCCGAAGCCAACCTTCTCGAACGTGACGCCGCCCACATCATTCACCCCCTGCACAGCGAGGCCGTGGTCGCGAAAGGTAAGGTCTGGGTCAAAGGCGAGGGCGCCTATATGATCGACGCCAATGGCGATCGCTTCATTGATGGACTTTCGGGCCTGTGGAACAACACTGCCGGCAATGGTCGGCGCGAATTGATCGAAGCGGGCAGCAAGCAGCTGGAAGACTTGGCTTTTGTGTCGGGCTATGCGGGCAGTACAAATCCGCGCGCTATTGAGCTCGGTGAAAAGCTTGCCAAGATCACCTATCCCAATATCAACCAATTTTATTTTACCTCGGGTGGCGGCGAATCCACGGATAGCAACATCAAGATGGCGCGCTATTATTGGAAGCTCAAAGGCAAGCCGACCAAAACCAAAGTGATTTCGCGCATTCTCGGATATCACGGCGTAACGATGGCGGCCATGTGCGCGACGGGCATTGATATTTACTGGCCGATGTTTGAGCCGCGCTTCCCCGGCTTCAGCCATATTCCGAGCCCCTATCCCTACTTCTATGAAGCTCCTGAGGGTTCCGAGAGCCAAGGCATCGCAGCAGCGAATGAGCTGGAGAAAGCCATTCTCGCCGAAGGCGCGGATACAGTGGCGATGTTCATCGCTGAGCCCGTGCAGGGCGCCGGCGGTGTAATTATTCCACAGAACGACTATTTTCCGCGCATTCGCGAAATTTGCGATAAGTATGATGTGCTGCTGGTTTCGGACGAAGTGATTACCGGCTTCGGCCGAACGGGCAAGATGTTCGGCCTCGAACATTGGGGCGTAAAGCCAGATTTGATCCAATTCGCTAAAGCCATCACCTCCGGCTATTACCCGCTCGGCGGCATCGGCGTCAGCGACGAAATCGTTAAAACCATGAATGAAAGCGGTAAGCCCTGGATGCACGCTTATACCTATAGCGCCCATCCGGTCGGCTGTGCGATCGCCTGCGCCATGCTCGACCTGGTCGAAAAAGAGGATTTCGTCGGTCAGGCAGAAGAGAAAGGCAAGCGGCTTTTGGTTGGCCTCAAGGACGCACTGGCAGATCATCCCAATGTCGGCGAAGTGCGCGGCCTTGGCATGATGTGCGCGATTGAATATGTCAAAGACCGGGCGACAAAAGAGGTGTTTGACGCGGCTGACGGCGTTGGCGCCAGGATCAATGCCCAGGCCTTGCAGCGCGGCTTCTTCAGCCGGGCGCGCGGCGATGCCTATTTCGTCGCACCTCCAATCATCACCGAAAATGACACTATCGACCGCATTGTCGAGATCATGGCTGAATCAACCAAGGAAGTACTCGGCTAGTCGGCGGTTAAACTCCTCTCGCTTGAACGGGCCTGGGCACCATTCAGCATCGCGCACGGAAAATTTCTTCCGGCGCCAAGATAAGGCGTAGGGCATGCATTTACTTGTGCATGCCCTGCCCTCTTGTATCCTTACAGCGACAGAATAGTCCCTTGTGCTTTTCCGCCATTTCATTCCGGGGGAAGTACATGCTAGCTTCGCCCCCGCTTGGCGGACGCGAGTCGCGGGCGGGCTAAATTTTGCCTCCCCTGAATGCGCTGTACAGCCTGAGCAGGGCGGAAATTAAGCGATTTTTTTTGAAGGAGTTAGCAGGTGTTTGGAATTTCGACGAGTGGCATGATCGACAAATTTGCCAATCGGCTGAGCGGCATAGAAACCAGTTTTACATTGCAAATGCCGGACGGCTCGCAGCGCCTTATGGGCTCCGGCGATCCCAAATTTGAGATTGTCCTCAATAATCAGCGCGCCGTGCGCGCCTTGGGATCGCTCGACGAAGCCAATATCGGCGAGTCATATTTAAAAGGCGATTTTGATATTAACGGCGACCTCATCGAGATGTTCGCCTTGCGCGGCTCCATGGACGATCGCCATCCGATGGTCTCGGCGTGGCGTTTTATACAGCCACTCCTATTCGGCCAAGTGCATACCAACCGGGCAGCGATCTCATCACATTATGATGCCGATCCAAAAATGTTCCTGAGCTTTCTTGATAAGGACGTACCGGCCTATACCCAAGGCTGCTATGAAAGCGACGACGATACGCTTTCCGCTGCAATGGAGCGTAAATTCGATTATGTCTCCGATATGCTGGAGCTCGGCCCGCGCAAGAAGGTGCTGGAAATCGGCCCGGGCTGGGGTGCTTTTGCCCGCCATGCGCTGCGCAAAGGCGTGGATTTCACCGGCGTCACCAACTCACCGACCTCGCAAACCTATCTCAATGAATTTTTGGGTGAATTCGCGGACCATTTCCGCATCAACTTTGTTGATATCCTCGCCTATGAGCCAAAAGAGAAATATGACGCCATCGTCATCATGGGCGTGATTGAGCATCTGCCGAATTACTTGGCGGTATTGAAAAAATTTGAAAGCCTGCTCAAGCCGGGCGGGTTGGTTTTCGTCGATGCCAGCGCGGCGCGTACGAAATATGAGCTATCGACCTTCATGGTGCGCCACATCTATCCGGGCAACCATTCCTTTTTCGTGCTGCATGACTTCATGGAGAAGGTAAACCAAACGCCCTTTGAAATGCTGGAAGTACAAAATGACCGGCACAGCTATTTTCTCACCTTCCGCCAATGGGCGATAAACCTTGAGAAAAGCAAAGACTTCATCTGCGAGAATTTCGGCGAAATCGAATACCGCAAATTCCGCCTCTATTTATGGGGTGCGACCTACGAGTTCATGGTCAAGAATTTGGATTGCTACCGCCTGATTCTCTATTTACCGAAGAATGCACTCGACTGGAAACGCTAGTTCCTCGTCTGCCGTTAATCTGCAGCAGCGCCGTCCGTTCGGGCACCCCGACGGGCGGCGCGGCGCGATAATTACTCATCGGATTCCGCGCCCTGCATAGCAAGAAGCGCCAAACTATCGAAACTGACCAATTGCACTGCGCGCTAACCATCATCCTGCACGCGCACCACCTTGCCTGAAAAATGCCCACTGCGGTGATCGGGCCCTTCCATGATGCCCTCGACCTTGTCGTCGACATCATATTCATCAAGCCCGTCGGCAAGAAAGCCACCATGCGACCAATTGCTCGTATTACCTTCCTGGCGACCGGACTTGATCTGCAACTGACGATCTTTACCGTAGATACGTTTATGCTGCCGTTGCTCGATCGTCCCACTAACGCGTCGAATGTCTATCGCACTCTCCTTGCATGGATGCAATTCGCCTTCCGGGGCGATGAATCGCACTCATGTATGGTATTCCAGCCGCCTTTCCGAGAAACACGGCATTACTGTTGCATGCTCTAAGAGTAGGAAAAACGCATTAACGGCCTGTTAATTTAATCTTAATTCTTTAATTATATATATTTATATATTTATGTATTGCATCTATTTTTCTGTAATATGGTAATAGTAATATAACTCACCAGCAACCTCCAGCCATCAAGCCTGAAGGATCACCCTTGAATTCGTGATTTCCTGCGCAGAAAATGTCTATCTGTGGCAAATAGAGCTAAGCTAGACATATTGATAAGCAGCGAAGCGAGACCAGACAGCAGACCTTCAACCGCTTTATGGAAACCTGTTGGGAGCGGAAATCAGCCTTGCCGAAATACTTGGTTTGACAGAAGAGATTGAACGAAAATATGCCGAGGACGGGTACACCAAGACACGTGTGGTCCTGAAGGAAAAGCCCGAAGCCGCCGGCAATATCACGTTGCTCATCATTGAACGACGCTGATAGAGGCACAAGTGCCGCCACATAATGCCAAGCAGGATCTCCGACAAGTTCAACCGCGAGACAGCGCCGGAACAAGGGATGCCAAACGGCGCGGCGTTTGGGCGCCTTTCCACGAATTTCATCGACGCGGCGGAAGAAAAGCGCTTCCGCAGTAGCCGCGCACCGGCGGAGTTGCGTGATATCCGCGCCACACTAGGTCTGTTTATCGCCATCAACAGCTCGTTTGCACCACTCGACTTAGTGCTGTTCGACCAAGACTTAACGCTTCTCCTCATGCTTCGGTTGCTATTGGTCAATGGTGTATTGGCCATTCTCCTGGCGCTCAGTTTTACGCCTTGGGGAAGACGGCGCTTCAATCTCCTGGCCGTTGCAGCTGTTTCGTTCTACATCGTATTTTATGCTGCGTTTTTCGCCATCGGTGAAGCACCGGTAATATTTATCAGCGGCACTGCCATGCTGTTTCTCGGCGTCTATATGATCGCGCCATTGCGCTATGGGGTGGCGATCGCCCTCGGTTGATCAACAACCATATTGTCTTTCGCGCTCGTGTTCGCTTTGGACTTGATGTCGCTTCAGCTTTTTATCGTCCTGGTGGGAGAATTGGTGGCGATCAACGCCGTCGGCATGTTCGCACTCTACCGCCTGGGGCGCTTGCACCGACAAGACTTTCACAACCTCAGCCAGATTACCGCCGAGCGCAGCCGCTATCATGACCTGCTGGTGCGTATCCTGCCGGCAGGCATAGCTGAGCGTATGCGCGGCGGCGAACAACATATTGCCGACCGATATGACGAAGCAGGTGTGCTGTTTGTTGATATCGTCGGGTTTACGCGCATGTCTGCCGAACTCGAACCTGAAGAAATAGTCACCCTCCTAGAGCGGATCTTTGCCTACTTTGACGAGCTGGTGG
>Ga0209403_10004316_pt1 | contig 15546 bp, 17 predicted proteins | sample ArcticOcean_MG_C_8_FD_187440 | JGI IMG/M metagenome (GOLD analysis project Ga0209403, IMG submission 187440) | Marine microbial communities from western Arctic Ocean - ArcticOcean_MG_CB11_86 (SPAdes) (version 2) | ecosystem: Environmental > Aquatic > Marine > Oceanic | place: Arctic Ocean... | reverse complement strand
ATCAAAGGATATCAAGCACAATTATGTTTATGGGGCTGTAGCTCAATTGGGAGAGCGCCTGCTTTGCAAGCAGGAGGTCGTCGGTTCGATCCCGTCCAGCTCCACCATATACTAAGTTGATTTATTAGATTTTTAATTATAACTGAGAGTGAATTATGGCAGTACCAAAAAGTAAGATAACGAGATCAAGAAGAGGAATGAGAAGATCTCATGATTCTTTAAAGGCAGATACATATGTTGAGAGTAAAGATACTGGTGAATTGCATAGACCTCATCATATTGATTTAAAAACTGGTATGTATAAAGGCAGGCAAGTTATAAAAATTAAATCTAAAGTTTAATTTTATTATTTTTGATCTAGCACTGTATTGAAAGTATCTCAATAAGGTAAAAAAATGTCTAAGAATAAGATTGATATCAGTGAAAATAAAGATATAGAGCCTAAAAGCAAGCAAAAATCTATCAATAAAATAAAAATTGTTAAAGATCCTTTGTTTAATATAGGAGATATAGTAAAGCATCGTATTTACCCTTTTAGAGGCGTGATTGTTGATGTTGATGCTGAGTTTTCTAATACTGAAGAATGGTATAAATCTATACCAGCAGAAATCAGACCTTCACGTAAACAGCCTTACTATCATTTAATGGCTGAAAACACCGAAACTTTTTATACAGCTTATGTTTCTCAACAGAATCTTGTTGGCGATGGAGAAAATGGTCCTTTAGAGCATCCAGATTTAGAAGAAATATTTAATGGTATAGATAAAGGTAAGTATCTTTTAAAAAATGAATCAAGGAATTAATTTTTACTTTAATTAGTACTAAAAGTGTACTATATGTATATTAAAGGTATTTTAATGATTAAATTAAATAAAATGACTGATTATGCTGTGGTATGTTTGGGAACGCTTGCAAGAAAACCTGGACACTCAATGTCAGCAACTGAATTATCCAAAGAAACTGGTTTAACTTTATTTACCGTTCAAAAACTATTAAAATTATTAGTTGTTAAAAGCACATTAATTATCGCTCAACGTGGTTCTCACGGAGGTTATATTCTAAATAAAAAATCGTCAGATATATCTGTTGCTGAAATTATTGAAGCCTTAGATGGTCCAATTGCTTTAACAGCATGTGTTGATAGTTCAGATAGCTTATGTGATGTTTGCAATATTTGTTTTTTAGGTGGCAAATGGAATAAGGTTAACGAAGTTATTAGAAAAACTTTAAATGATATTTCATTAGACGATTTATTGAATCCTGCAGATACGCTCCCAATTAAAGAGAAAAAAGAAATGATATTAGAAGAAATAACAATTAATTAATTATAATGGCTTTTAAATAAAGTTATGAAAAAGGAAAAAAAATGGCTGCTACTCAAGAAACAATTGAACAAGTAAAAGAAGTTGCAAGCACATATAAGTATGGTTTTGTAACTGAGCTTGAGTCAGAAAAAGCTCCACTTGGGCTAAGTGAAGATATCGTTAGATTTATATCTAAAAAGAAAAATGAACCTGAATGGTTGTTGGAATGGAGATTAAAAGCATATAAAAAGTGGTTGTCTATGAAAGAGCCAAATTGGGCCATGGTTAATTATCCTAAAATTGATTTTCAATCAATATACTTTTATTCTGCACCTAAGAATAAACCTAAATTAAATAGTTTAGATGAAGTGGATCCTGAACTATTAAAAACATACGAAAAATTAGGTATCCCAATAAAAGAACAAGAAATGTTAGCAGGAGTAGCTGTAGATTACGTCTTTGACTCGGTTTCTGTTGCTACAACATTTAGAGAAAAACTTGCTAAAGAGGGAATTATTTTTTGTCCAATATCTGAAGCGGTTCAAGATTACCCTGATTTGGTTAAGAAATATATTGGCTCAGTTATTCCAATTAGTGATAATTATTATGCAGCATTAAATTCTGCAGTGTTTACTGACGGATCATTTGTTTATATTCCTAAAGGAGTTAAGTGTCCTATGGAACTATCCACTTACTTCAGAATTAATGAACAAAATTCTGGTCAATTTGAGAGAACATTAATAATTGTAGAAGATGATTCTTACGTTTCATACCTTGAAGGATGTACGGCTCCACAGAGAGATGAAAATCAATTGCATGCAGCTGTTGTCGAGTTAGTTGCCATGGATAATGCTCAAATAAAATACTCAACTGTTCAGAATTGGTATCCAGGTGACGAGAATGGTAAGGGAGGGATATATAACTTTGTTACAAAACGAGGAAATTGTTTAGGAAAAAATTCTAAAATTTCATGGACACAAGTTGAAACTGGTTCGGCCATTACTTGGAAATATCCTTCGTGTATTTTGAAAGGTGATAACTCTGTTGGAGAATTTTACTCTGTAGCAGTTGCAAACAACGCTCAGCAAGCTGATACAGGAACTAAAATGATTCATATAGGAAAAAATACAAAATCAACTATAATTTCAAAAGGAATATCAGCAGGAAAAGCTCAAAATACATATAGAGGCCAAGTGCAAATACAAAAAAGTGCTAAAGGAGCAAGGAATTTTACTCAATGTGATTCTTTACTTATTGGAGACAAATGTGGAGCTCATACAATTCCTTATATAAATCAACATACTCCTACGGCAAGAGTAGAGCACGAAGCTACAACCTCTAAAATTTCTGAAGACCAGCTTTTTTATTGTCTTCAAAGAGGATTAGATACGGAACAGGCAACTTCATTAATTGTAAATGGTTTTTGCAAAGAAGTAATGAAAGAGTTACCTATGGAATTTGCAGTTGAAGCTCAAAAGCTTATAGGAATAAGTATAGAAGGCTCTGTTGGATAACTTACATTATCAAAAACTAAAAATTAACAATATTGGGGAAAAAATGTCTCTACTCGAAATTCAAAAAGCTCATTTAAAACTAGATAATAAAGAAATATTAAAAGGTATTTCATTAGCAGTCAATGCAGGTGAGGTTCATGCTATAATGGGACCTAATGGATCTGGAAAAAGTACTATGTCCTATATGCTCGCAGGAAGGGATGGGTATGAATTAGAATCGGGAGATGTATTATTAGATGGTAAATCATTACTAGATATGTCGCCAGATGAACGAGCAAGATCAGGTTTGTTTTTAGCATTTCAATACCCAGTTGAATTACCAGGCGTAGGAGGTATGAGCTTCTTGAGAGAAGCCGTTAATTCGAGAAGGAAGTATTTAGGCGAAAAGGAATATGATCATTTAGCCTTTGTCAAAGAAGCTCGAAAAGAAGCTAGCAAGATGTTTGTTAAGGACGAAATGTTAAAGCGATCTGTTAATGTAGGTTTTTCTGGTGGAGAGAAAAAACGTTTTGAAATTTTGCAAATGGCCATGCTAAAGCCAACTGTTTCAATTTTAGATGAAACAGATTCTGGATTAGATATTGATGCTTTAAAAATAGTTTCAGAAGGAGTTAACGCTCAAAGAAGTGATAGTAATGCTATTATTGTTATTACTCACTATCAAAGATTGTTAGATTACATAGTTCCTGATTTTGTTCATATTTTATCTGATGGAGTTATAATTAAATCAGGCGGGCCTGAACTCGCTCTTGAAGTTGAAAAAAATGGTTATGTAGGAATGATAAATGCTGCATAAAAAAAATGATGAATATATAAATTCAGTGCAAAATTATGCTAACTCTTTTCAAAAAAATAACTTTAGAAAAGTTGCTTGCAATGATTTTAAAGGATGGCCTGACCCATTAGAAGAAACTTGGCGATTAAGTAGATTGGGAGCTCTAACCAGAAAAAAAATAGAGCCAATTACACCTGATCTTAAAAAGCATATTTCTTTAGAACCTATATTAAAAGATTCAATCTGTATAAGTTTTGTTGATGGAGCTTATAGAGAAGATTTATCTAGTAAGTTGCCTGATGGTATCAGTTTAACTCATCTAAATGAAGAAGAATGTTTAAGCTTTTTATCTAAAATTAAAAGTACAAATTTATCTAATCATCCTTCTACAAATTCATCTCTATCATGTACTCCTTCTATTATTAAAATAAGTATACATAATAATTTTAATTTAGATAAACTTCTTGAAATTGTTTATTTAGGAGGAATTGAAAATAAATCTGTTCATCCAGTTTTATTTTTAGAGTTAAACAAAAGTAGTAGTTTATCAATTATTGAACGTTTTAATCACTTAGGTTCATTAATAATGCCGCTGCAATTGATTGAAATAGGTGAGTTAGCGTCTTTAAAGTCTATTAAAATTTTTAATGATAGTATTAAATCATATAATTTATCTGCTCACTCAGTAACTTTATCAAATAAATCAACTTATAGTTCATTTTCTTTAATTAAAGGTGGTGAGTTTACACGATCAGAAACTCATGCGTCACTTAAGGGTGAGAATGCTGAGTTAAATCTTAATGGTGTTTATATATCTGGATCTAAACAACATCATGATTTAACTACTGCCATATACCATGATGTTGCTAATTGTACTTCAAGACAAATTGTCAGAGGTGTTTTAGGTGGTGAGTCAACAGGAGTTTTTCAGGGTAAGGTTAGAGTTGCTCCTGATGCACAAAAAACAGATGGACAGCAAATGAGCAAAGCTATTCTAATATCAGATAAAGCTAGTGCAAACGCTAAGCCGGAATTAGAAATTTATGCTGATGATGTCGTGTGTGCTCATGGTGCTACAGTAGGAGAGTTAGATGATGAGCAGTTATTTTATCTTAATAGCCGAGGTATATCTATGGATAAAGCTAGAGAAATACTTATTAAAGCTTTCTTAGAAGATATTGTTATTCAATCGGTAGATCAACCTTTACATGACTTTATTTTTAATGAAGCTAATACAGGACTATCTTTAATTATAGAAAGAAATGAAAAAGTTTAAATAATGACTCAATATGATGTAAATAAAATCAAAGCCCAATTTCCTGCTTTAAATAGAACCGTTTGGGACAAACCTCTTGTTTATTTAGATTCTGCAGCGTCAATGCAAAAACCCAGAAGAGTATTAGATGCAATTAATAGAAATTATTCTTTTAATTATTCTAACGTTCATAGAGGACTTCATAAGCTATCTGAGGAGGCTACTTCAAATTATGAAGGGGCAAGGTGTAAGATAGCAAATTTTATTAATTGTAATCAAAAAGAAGTTGTATTTACTTCAGGAGCCACAGCTGCAATTAATTTAATTGCATATAGTTGGGGGATAAAAAACCTTTCGCCTGGTGATGAGATAATAATAACGATTGCAGAACATCATGCAAATATAGTTCCATGGCAAATTATTGCTGAACAAAAAGATGTTAAGATTATAGCTGCAAAAATAAATCCTAACGAAGATTTTGATGCTGAAATAATTAAAGAATTAGTTACTGAAAAAACTAAAATCATTGCTTTTCCTCATGTTTCTAATGTTTTAGGAACCGTTTTTCCAGTAAAAAAAATATGTAAAATTGCTAGTGATTGTGGTGCTATAAGTGTTGTTGATGGATGCCAAGGTGTAATTCATGGCAAGGTAGATGTTGTAGAATTAAACTGTGACTTTTATTGTTTTTCCGGTCATAAATTATATGGACCAACAGGAATAGGGGTATTGTATGGAAAGTCTAATATTTTAGAAAATATGCCACCATTCTTAGGTGGCGGTGATATGATTGATGTAGTTAAAATTAATAAATCAACATATGCAGAACCTCCAGCTAGATTTGAAGCTGGCACACCTCCAATTGTTCAAGCTATTGCTCTTGGTGAAGCAATAGATTGGGTTCTTGAAGTTGGTATTGATGAAATTGGAAAGCACGAAAAAAAAATTATCAGTTACGGAACATCATTATTAGAATCAATTGATGGAGTTAATGTATTTGGTAAAGCCCCAAGTAAGACTGGAGTTATATCTTTTACTATGAATTGTGCGCACTCACATGATATAGCTACTATTATTGATAGAGAAGGCATAGCTGTTAGAGCAGGTCACCATTGCGCTCAGCCTTTAATGGACGCCTTTGATTTAGTCTCTACTACAAGGGCGTCAGTAGGCGCATATTCAACATATCAAGATTTTGATAAATTAGCAGAAGCTTTAACTAAAGTTAAAAAAATATTTGGTGTTTAGTATGAATGATATTGATAATCTTCCACTTTCGGCTTTTATGCCGCATCATCCATCTGATGATCCTCATGCTCCTTTTACAGCAAAGGCAGGCAAAGCAAATAAGGATTGTAATAAAAAAATTGAATTATTTGAAGTAGTTGACGCTCTTGAGACAGTGTATGATCCAGAAATTCCTGTAAATATATATGACCTTGGTTTAATTTATGACATTCAATTATTAGACAGCAACGATATAAAAATAAAAATGTCTCTTACTGCTCCTGGTTGCCCAGTTGCTGGAGAAATGCCAGGGCAAGTTGCTGATGCAATTGCAAAAATTCCAGAATCAGGTCTAATTGAAGTAGAGTTAGTTTGGGAACCTGCCTGGACAAAGGACAGAATGAGTGAAGATGCCAAAATGGCACTTGATATATATTAGAATAAAAGGAGTTAACAATGATTAATGGAAACAAGCCTTTATTAACCTTGACTGATGCAGCAGCAAATAGAGTAAAAAGTTTAATGAAAGAAGCTAATTCTGAGGTTATTGGCTTAAGAATTGGTATTAAAACAGCAGGCTGTTCTGGTATGAAATATAATGTTGAATATGCAAATGAAATAAAACCATTTGAAGAAAAATTAATTTCAAAAGATATTGTTATATGTATTGACCCTGCTGCAATAATGTTTTTAATTGGTTCTGAAATGGATTATAAAGAAGAAAAATTCAGCTCTGGGTTTGAATTTTCTAATCCAAATGAAATTGCTCGGTGTGGATGTGGCGAGAGCTTTACTGTAGCATAATAATATTAAATATATTTCGATAGGTAAGGTTATATGAAAAGTGCTGAAGCATTTTCTTCAAATGATAAAGTTTTGACTCCATTAAAAACTCTTAAAGAATTGTTAAAATTTGTTATTCCAGCAGGGAATAAAGAGATGCCAATCAGAATAATTTTGGCTTTTATATTTTTATTTTTAGCTACGTTAGTAAGCATCTATACTCCATTCTTATATGGTAAGGCAGTCGACTTAGTATCCGAAGGTAAATCAGTAAATATAAGTATGTTATGGGTTGTTATTGGATCCTATGCGTTAGCAAGGTTAGGACAAGTATTCTTTGATGAAGCTAAAGAGTTTGTTTTTGCTAGAGTTGCTCAAAGAGCAGTAAGAGGTGCAGCTTTGCAAGCCTTTAAACACATGCACAGCCTGTCTCTAACATTTCATCTAAATAGACAAACAGGAGGTTTAACAAGAGCAATAGATAGAGGTGCAAAAGGTATAGAATTTTTATTAAGATTTACTGTGTTTGAAATTGTTCCAGTTTTAGTTGAATTAATAGCAGTTGGTGTTGTTTTGTGGGTAACTTTTGGTTTTACATACGCAGCAGTTACAGTTCTTACAGTTTTAATTTATATATTTTATACTATTAAGGTTACTGAATGGCGAATTGCAATCAGACGAAAAATGAATGTTGCTGATGAAAATGCTTCAACTAAAGCTGTTGATAGCCTTTTGAATTATGAAACAGTTAAATATTTCAATGCTGAAAATGTAGAAGCTGAAAGATTTGATTCTGCTATGAAAACCTATGAAGACTCTGCTGTTAAAGCAAGAGCATCTTTATCTATAGTTAATATTGGTCAAGGCGGTATTATTGCTTTAGGATTATTTATTATTATGGGAATGGCCGGAGAAGACATAGCTAATGGGAAAATGTCTATTGGTGATTTTGTCGTTGTTAATACTTTTTTATTGCAACTATATTTACCATTAAACTTTTTGGGGTTTGTATACAGAGAAATTAGACAATCTTTATTAGACATGGGGAGAATGTTTGCCTTAGTTGATGAAAAGCCCGATATTTTAGATAAAAAAAATGCCAAAGATTTAGATGTATATAGTGGAAAAATAGAGTTTAAAAATGTTTATTTTTCTTTTGGTAATAGAGGAATTTTAAAGGGTGTTAATTTTATTGTTGAGCCAGGGCAAAAAGTTGCCATTGTTGGTCCTACTGGTGCAGGTAAATCAACAATATCTAAATTATTATTTAGGTTCTATGATCCATCTTCCGGTAATATTTTGATTGATAATCAATCTTTAAAAGATGTTACACAAAGTTCTTTAAGATCAAACATTGGAGTTGTTCCTCAAGACACTGTTATGTTTAATGATACAATTGAATATAATATATCTTATGGTAAACCTGGATCATCAAGAGATGAGATAAATAAAGTAGCTAAGTTGTCTTCAATTGATAAATTTATTGAAGACTTAGAATTTGGTTATAGTACAATTGTAGGCGAAAGAGGGTTGAAATTATCAGGTGGAGAAAAACAAAGGATAGCTATTGCTCGTGCATTACTTAAAAATCCAAAAATATTTATATTTGATGAAGCTACATCTGCTTTAGACACTAAAACAGAAAAGTCAATTGAAAGATCATTAAAAAAAATATCAAATAATAGTACTACTTTAGTTATAGCTCATAGACTGTCAACGGTTATTGATGCTGATAAAATTATAGTTTTAGAAAATGGTAAGATCTCAGAAGAAGGAACACATAGAGAATTGCTAATTAAAAAAGGTCTTTATTCTGAAATGTGGATGAGACAACAAGAAGAGATAAATTAGTTTTTTTCAACCTATAGAGAACTGTTCTCTTAAATATCTATCTTCCATGCTATTAGTTTGATCATGCATTATTCTAAGGTTTATATCATTTCTTTGAGATATTGTAACTTTAGTAACGTTCTTAACTTCTCTTGAGTCAGCACTTGCACTAACAGGACGAAGCTTTGGATTGTTAATATTAAACTCGACAATAGATTTATTTTTTATTAAAGCTCCTCTCCAACTTCTTGGTCTAAAAGGACTTATAGGAGTTAATGCTAAAATTTCTGAACCTATAGGAATTATAGGCCCATGTGCAGATAAATTATAAGCAGTTGAGCCAACTGGAGTTGCTAACATTACACCATCACAGGTAAGCTTACTTAATCTTTCTTTCTCATCAATCTTGATGGAAATAATGGCGCTTTGGTGAGTGCTTCTAAAAATAGAAACTTCATTTACAGCAAGTTCTCTATATTCGTTATTTTTTATATCACTAGCCAGCATTTCTAAAGGATGAACAATCATTTCTTTTGCTTTTTCTAATCTTTTAATTAAATCAAATTCACTGAAGTCATTCATTAAAAAGCCTATGTTGCCTCTGTTAAGTCCAAAAACAGGTAAATTAGATGATATGCTTTCTCTCAATGCATTTAACATTGCTCCATCTCCTCCAACAGCAACTATTATTTCAGCATTAGATAACTCTACTTGGCCATAATGTTTAATCAGTTTAGTAGATGCTAATTTAGCTTTTTTATTTTTTGCAATACTAAAATTAATTCTCATAACAAATAACCCTTTTTGTAGTAATTTTGTTTAAATGAAGTTAAAACATATATAATAATAAATGGTGAAGTCAATGAAAGCAATACATACAGCACTTAGTCTAACAAAAGCATATAAATTAGCTATTGAAAGATTAGAAAAAATGTTAGGTGATGAATTTGTATCAGCTGTTGATTTGATGAACAATGCCACTGGACATATTGTTATATGTGGCATGGGTAAATCTGGTCTTGTGGGAAGAAAAATATCTTCCACTTTAGCATCAACCGGAACACCTAGTATATTTCTACATCCTGCAGAAGCTATACATGGTGATTTAGGAAAAGTTCAAACTAATGCTTTGATTTTGTTAATATCTTATTCAGGTGAAACAGGGGAAATATTAGCTCTAATTCCTGCTTTAAAAAGATTAAATGTAACTATAATAGCTTTAACAGGTGAAAAAAAATCAACTCTTGCTGACAATGCATCAATCATACTTGATATGTCAGTTGATAGGGAGGCCTGTCCATTAAATTTAGCCCCTACAACATCAACAATGATAACTATGGTTTTAGGAGACGCTTTAGCTGTATCTTTGATGGAGTTAAAAAACTTTAAGCAGGAAGATTTTGCTCTAACGCATCCAGGTGGATCACTTGGTAAAAGACTTTTGTCAAATGTTGAAGATGAAATGAAACGTAAAAATTTACCATTTGTATTAAAAGATTTAGATATTCAAAACGTATTAATTAAAATGACTGAAGGTCGATTGGGTTTAGCTATTGTTGGATCAAAAGAGCATTTAGATGGAATAATTACTGATGGTGATATTAGAAGAGCATTAATAGAAAGACCTGATTTTAGCTCCTTAAAGGCTGAAGATCTTATGAATAAATTACCATTAACAGCTATTGAAACTGATAATATGCAACTAGCAGAAAATAGAATGCGTGAAGCAAAGGTTCAATGTTTAATTGTAAAAAATAAAATAGATCAAGTCGTGGGAGTCATTCAAATTTTTGAATAATTTTTGACAGGTTTTTTATATGGACATCTCATTATTTGATTATGAATTAGATAAAAATTTAATTGCTCAATCTCCCTGTTCTCCAAGAGATTGTTCACTATTGTTATCTTGTTTAGATAAGATACCTAAGGATCTTAATTTTAAAAATTTGCCAGAAATATTAAATTCTGGTGATGTTTTAGTTATTAATAATACAAAAGTTATTCCCTCTCGTTTATTTGGAAAAAGAGATGATGTCAATATAGAAGTAACTTTACACCTTAAGGTTAAAAAAAATCAATGGAGAGCTTTTGTAAAACCTGGCAGAAAGTGTCGAGTAAACGATGAATTAGTTTTTAAGGATAACCTTAAAGCAAAAATTATTCAAAAATTTATTGAAGGTGATTTATTACTAGAGTTTAATGAAGATGAAAAAAATCTATTGCGTGCAGTTAATGATCAAGGGGTGATGCCGCTTCCTCCGTATATAAAAAGAGATAATAATCTTGTTGACGATAAATCTGATTATCAAACTGTTTTTGCTTCTAATGAAGGAGCAGTAGCAGCTCCTACTGCTGGATTACATTTTACAGATCAATTGATATGCGAATTAAAGAAAAAAAGTGTAATTATAGCCCCAATTACGCTTCATGTTGGTGCTGGTACTTTTCTTCCTGTTAAAGTTGAAAATGTCTTAAATCATAAAATGCATGAAGAATGGGGTTCTTTAGATTTAAATACTTCTGAATTAATAAATAACGCTATTGTTAATAAAAAACGAATTATAGCTTTGGGAACTACAAGCTTAAGAATATTAGAAACTATAGCTATAAAAAATAATGGAAAAATTATACCTTGGTCTGGGTTCACTAATCTTTTTATAACTCCAGGCTTTAAATTTAACATTGTAGATCTTTTGATAACAAACTTTCATTTACCAAAGTCAACATTATTGATGCTTGTTTCTGCATTTTATGGAAGAGAGAACCTATTTAAGGCTTATGATTATGCCATTAAGAAAAAATATAGATTTTTTTCATATGGTGATAGTTGTATTTTTTCCAAACAAAAATTAGGAAAATAAATGAATAAAAAATTTAGTTTTAAATTAATTTCTCAAGATAAAAAAGCAAGGTTAGGAAAAGTTACCACTGCTCATGGTGACATAGACACCCCAATATTTATGCCTGTTGGAACAGCGGCAACAGTCAAAGCAATGCACTTGAGAGATGTAGAGCAATCTGGAGCTCAAATTATTTTAGCAAACACTTATCATTTAATGTTAAGGCCTGGACAAAATAATATTAAACAGATGGGAGGAGTTAGAAAGTTTATGGGATGGAATAAGCCTTTACTGACTGATTCAGGAGGGTTTCAAATAATGAGCTTAGGGAAATTAAGAGAAATCAATCAATCAGGTGTTACTTTTAAATCACATTTAGATGGAACAAAATATTTCTTGTCACCAGAAATTAGTACAGATATTCAAAATGCTCTTGATGCAACAATTTCTATGCAATTAGACGAATGTATTCCTTTTCCTGCTTCATATGAAGAATCAGAGCGAGCAATGAAACTATCATTAGAATGGGCTATAAGAAGTAGAGAGACTTTTGAAGAACGTGATGGTTACGGACAATTTGGTATTGTGCAAGGGTCTACTTTTAAAGATTTAAGAAAAGAATCTTCTGAAAATCTTATTAAACATAATTTTCATGGTTATGCAATTGGAGGCCTTGCTGTTGGTGAAGGTCAAGAACTAATGTTCAACACATTAGACAATACAACTATAAATATGCCAGCAGATAAGCCTAGATATTTAATGGGAGTAGGAAAGCCTGATGATTTAATTGGGGCTGTTAAAAGAGGGGTTGATATGTTTGACTGTGTTTTGCCCACTCGATCAGGAAGAACAGGACAAGCTTTCACCTCTCGTGGCACTGTGAACATTAAAAATGCTAGGCACATTGTGGATGAAAGACCATTAGACAATGATTGTAATTGTCATACCTGTAGCAATTTTACACGCGCTTATTTACATCATTTATTTAGAGCGCAAGAAATATTAGGTCTTATGTTATTAAGTTTGCACAATATATATTTTTATTTAAATTTGATGAAAAATATAAGGTTGTCTATTAAGAATAAAGAGTTTGATAATTTTGAAAGTTCTTTTCTAGGGCAGTATTATTTAGGTGATATTGATCGAAAATAGTATTTAATGGATACGTTTTATGGATAACAAAAATGTAAACGTTTTAATTAACAAACTAGCTAAAGAGCTTAAGTTTGATGTATGTAAAGTAGTTGATCCAGTTTTACCTTCAATAACAGCATTACGCTTAAAGGAGTTTATAAAATTAGGCTTCCACGGTGATATGAAATGGATGGAAGACACCTTCGAAAGGCGTAAGTCGCCAATCAATTTATGGCCTGAAGCAAAATCAGCTATTATCCTTGGTTTAAATTATGGCCCTATATCTAACCCATTAGAAAAAATAAAGCATAAATCATTAGGTAATATTTCAGTGTATGCTCAAGGTAAAGATTATCACGATATTATTAAAGGTAGATTAAAGCTTTTTTCAAGTAAATTAATATCAAAGTTAGATAAAAAACATGAAACAAAATTAAAAGTATTTGTTGACACAGCCCCTTTAATGGAAAAGCCACTAGCTCAAAAATCTGGAATGGGTTGGCAAGGAAAACACACTAATCTTGTCTCAAGAGATTTTGGTTCATGGCTTTTCTTAGGAGTAATATTAGTTAATAAAACTTTTCAATATGATGTTCCAGAAGTTGATCACTGTGGTACATGTGATAAATGTATAAAAATATGCCCTACAGATGCGTTTGATGGACCAAATAAATTGGATGCAAGGAAGTGTATTTCTTATCTTACTATTGAAAATAAAAATTCAATCCCAAAGCAATTTAGAAAAGCAATAGGTAATAGGATTTTTGGATGTGATGATTGTTTAGCAATATGTCCTTGGAATAAATATGCAAAAATATCGAGTGAGATTAAATTTAATAGTAGTAAGTATGTTTTTGGTTTGAATGAATTATTAAAGTTATGTGATCAAGAGTTTCGATTTAAATTTAAAGGATCGCCAATTAAAAGAATTGGAAGAGATAGGTTTTTAAGGAATTGTTGCATTGCTGCAGGCAATAGCTGTAATACTAAACTAATTCCTGATCTAATTAATTTGCTACTAAATGACAAATCTTCATTAGTTAGAGGCGCAGCTGTTTGGGCGATACAGGAGTTAGCTGAAGAAGATATAATTAATAGAATTAAAGGTGAGCATTTAAGAGTTGAAAAAGATAATATAGTTTTAAGAGAATGGCGTAATTAAAATAGATCTCTTAAAGTGCGTTGTTTTCTGTCTCACCAGTTCTAATTCTAGTCGCTCTATGAAGATCTAAGACAAAAATTTTACCGTCACCAATTTGACCAGTTGAAGCATTTTGGATTAATGCTTCATGAACTGCTGTTTCCATTTCATCTGGAACAGCTATTTCAATTTTTAATTTAGGTACAAACGACACACTATACTCTGCGCCACGATAAATTTCAGTTTGACCTCTTTGCCTTCCAAAACCCCTAACTTCTGAAGCGGTTAAACCTTCAACACCAATCTCAGTTAATGCTTTTCTAACATCATCTAGTTTAAATGGTTTAATGATTGCAATAAAATATTTCATATGATTTCCACCTTAATCTGAATGATATCCTTTTTCACCATGAGAGCGCAAGTCTAACCCTTCAATTTCTTCTTCTTCTTCAACTCTGAGAGGTGTGATGAATGAAGTTAGTTTTAAAATTAGATAAGTAAACACAGCAGTCCAAATAACGGTTAATGCAACACCTTTAAATTGTATTATAAATTGTGAGCTTGCTGTTTGACCTTCAGGTAACCCTAATCCTAGAAAAGTTGATGTTGCTAAAAATGCAACTAATAAAGATCCTAATATACCTCCAACACCATGAACTGCAAAAACATCTAAGCTATCATCTATTTGGAGTTTTCCCCTTATATAATCTACAGCTAAATAACATAATAAGCCTCCAAAGAAACCAAGTATTAAACCACCTGGAATTCCTATGTAACCAGATGCTGGAGTAACAGTAGCTAACCCAGCAACCATTCCAGTAACAGCACCAATTAAAGATGGTTTTCCAAATCTTTTCCATTCAATAACCATCCAAACTAAGGCAGCTGTAGCTGCAGAAATATGTGTTACTAACATAGCCATTCCAGCGCTACTGTTAGCTCCTAAAGCTGATCCAGCATTAAACCCAAACCATCCTACCCAAAGCATAGCTGCACCTATCATTGTGAGTATAGGGCTATGTGGTGGAGTTATAGATTTAGGAAATCCTCTTCTTTTTCCAAGAGTTAAAGCTGTTACCAAAGCTGCTGTTCCAGCTGTTGCATGAACAACAATTCCACCAGCAAAATCCATTATTCCCCAAGAAGATAGAAGCCCACCTCCCCACACCCAATGAGTAACTGGTAAATAAACTATAATAACCCATAAGCTTAAGAAAATAAGCATAGCGGAGAATTTAATTCTTTCGACAAATGCACCAATGATTAGAGCAGGGGTAATGATTGCAAAGGTCATTTGAAATGTTGCAAATAAACTTTCTGGAATTGTGCCTGAAATGCTGTCAACAGTTATAGATTTCATAAACAAATTACTTAGATCTCCAATCCATGCGTTGCCAGTTGAGAAAGCTAAGCTATACCCAATTGTTACCCATATAATAGAAACCACGCATGCAAGAGCAAAATGTTGCATTAATACTGAAACAACATTTTTAGAATTTACAAGTCCAGCATAAAATAAAGCTAATCCAGGAAGTGTCATAAATAAAACAAGAGCTGTCGAGGTTAATATCCATGCTGTATCCCCACTATTGACTTCTGCCATTGCTGGATATGAGAAAAAACTTAATAAAAAAGCTAGATTTAATACTTTTATATTAAGAAAAAGATTTGCGATTTTTAATAAAAAACTCATTTGTTTTCTCCCTGAATTTATTTTTAATTTAAATGCTTTGTTTCATTTTT
>Ga0209403_10004314_pt1 | contig 15550 bp, 11 predicted proteins | sample ArcticOcean_MG_C_8_FD_187440 | JGI IMG/M metagenome (GOLD analysis project Ga0209403, IMG submission 187440) | Marine microbial communities from western Arctic Ocean - ArcticOcean_MG_CB11_86 (SPAdes) (version 2) | ecosystem: Environmental > Aquatic > Marine > Oceanic | place: Arctic Ocean... | reverse complement strand
ACAATTAATTTTTCTATTGGAATTTTACCAAGTCCAAATTGATCAGGGTTTATTTTATATTCTTTTAAAGAAGCAGTTGATGAAGCAAGGCTTCCTAGCTTACTAGGAACATTCTCTTTTGCTGAGCCTGGTCTGATTTCCCATACATACGTATCACCAAAAATACTTGCTTCGTCTAATCCTTCCATCCCATGAACTACTAATGCTGTTTTATTTAATATTCGAAGCGCATTAGATATTTTATTTCCAGTATCAATATCAGAAACTCCTATCAGCAAATACTTAGAATTTGCTGGATTTGTAAGAGGGCCAAGATTATTAAATATAGTTTTGAAACCTAATTCTTTTCTTGTTGGCATAGCATATTTCATGGATGGATGAAAATTTTGGGCAAACATAAAAGAAAAATTGTACTTGTCTAACATCTCTAGAGATTTATTAATATCTACATTTATATTTATGTTTAAGGCTTCTAAAACATCTGCACTACCTGTACTTCCAGAAGCTGCTCTATTTCCATGTTTGGCTACTTTTACTCCAGAACAAGCTGCAACAAGAGCTGCCGTAGTAGACACATTAAATGTTGACAGCTTATCTCCTCCTGTTCCAACTATATCTAAGCAGTCATAGTTAGTTTCTAATCTTAAAGCTTTCTCTTGCATAGATTTTGCCATCCCTGCTATTTCATCTTCCGATTCTCCTTTAATTGATAAAGAGGTAAGTATGGAAGAAAGTTTAATTTCAGATATTTTACCAGACATAATTTGATTCATAAGATCATAAGATTCATCAAATGAAAGATTGTTTTTATTTAGTAATTTATTAATTATTACATTGATATTTATCATGTCACAGATTTAAAAAGTTTAATAAAATTTTTTCTCCAAAATCAGTACCTATTGATTCGGGATGAAATTGTATACCATACATAGGAAAAGTTTTATGTGAAATACCCATAACTAATTCATCTTCAGTCCATGCTATTTTTTCGAAATCTTTGTGTAAGGATTGTTCATTAATTATTAAAGAATGATATCGCATAGCATTGAAGGGATTTGGCACTCCATTGAATATTTCATTATCATTATGACTTATTAAAGAAGTTTTACCATGGAAAATCACGGGAGCTTTTTCTATTTCTGAATCAAAAGTATAACCTATAACTTGATGGCCTAAGCAAATACCAAGTATAGGAGTGTTCGGCCCGAATTCTTTAATTACATCGCTACAAATACCTGAATTTTTAGGGTGTGAGGGGCCTGGAGAAATTATTATTTTATCTGGATTCAAATCACGAATTTCATCTAATGAAATACTATCATTTCTATACACAACAGTATCTTTGATATGATTGGCTACAATCTGATAAATGTTATAAGTAAAACTATCGTAATTATCTAATATTAATATCATTATATATATGGAAACTCCTCTTCCTCTGCAATTTCAATTGCTTTTATAACTGCTTGAGCCTTATGTAAATGTTCTTCAAATTCTAATTTCGGAATACTATCGTATACAATTCCTCCACCAGATTGTACGGATGCTATTCCATTTTTAATTAGTAATGTTCTAAGTGTTATGCAAACCTCTATATTGCCAAAGAAATCAAACAATCCTAAAGCTCCTGCGTAGGGTCCTCTTTTGTCATTCTCTAAATCAGATATGATTTGCATTGCCCTAATTTTCGGCGCTCCTGACACAGTTCCTGCTGGGAAACATGCTTTGAAAACCTCTAAAGCTGAAACATCTTTTCTTTTTTTTCCAGTAACTTTAGATACTATATGCATAACATGTGAGAATTTTTTGATATCCATATATTCAACAACTTCTACCGATCCAGGTTCACTAACTCTTCCTACATCATTTCGAGCTAAATCTAACAACATGATATGTTCAGCATTTTCTTTTGGGTCTGATAACAATTCATGTTCGATTTCTATATCTTCATCAACTGTATCACCTCTTCTTCTAGTTCCAGCGATCGGAACAGAGGTAATAGTTTGATCCTCTACTTGAACAAGTAATTCAGGAGATGCTCCTACCACATAATGATCATCTAAGTCCATGTAATACATAAATGGAGATGGGTTTAGAGATCTCAAAGCGCGGTAAATCATAAATGGGTGTGCAGAAGTTTTTTTGGAAATTCTTCTTGAAAAAACAGCTTGAATTATTTCACCTTCTTCAATATATTTTTTGATTTTCTTAACATTGTTTTCAAAATCATCTTTTGAAATATTCTCCTTTGAATTAAATTCATTAGTTTCAGATGATTTTGTATAGACTTTTGATTTTTCTGAATTCAATCTATTTTGAATTTCATCAATTTTTTTATATGCCAAATCGTATACTTCTCTACTAGAACCTTTAGAACAATCTGCGTAAGAAACTATATATAACTTATGTTTCAAATGATCATACACAAGAAAATCTGTAACAAATAAAAAACATGCTTCTGGTAAGTCTAATCCATTATTATCAGGCAATTCTATTCCATCAAAATATTTCACAGAATCATAAGACACATATCCTACTAAACCTCCAAAAAATCTCTCCAACCATTCTGGTTTAATTATATTAATGTCAAGGAGCTCAGAAATTAAGTTTATTGGGTTATCATCAAATAAAGCAGATTTCTCATACCCTCCTAACCCTATAAAACTGTATCTACCAATAGTTTCTCCACCTTCAATACTTTCCAATAAAAATGAATTTTTTCCGCTAGATACTTTCAAAAAAATTGACACAGGTGTTTCTAGGTCTAAATATAATTCTCTACCCAGTGCTATATAACTTTTGTGGTCAAATTTTGAATTAAATTCCTCAAAATCTACTATGTTTTTCATTTATATAAAGCCCATCTTTTCTTTCATTTCAGATACTTTAGGTTCTGAAATAGTTCTTGCATTTTCAGCTCCAAATTCTAATAATTTATCCAATTCTTGAGGATCACTTATATATTCTTTATATTTCGCACGAATCGGGGTGATTATTCCCAATACTAATTCAGCTACACTTTCTTTTAATACGCCATAGCCTTTTGCATTTTCAAAATCTTTTTCAATTTGCATCGAAGATTTACCAGTTATAACTTTATAAATACCAAGCAAATTATTTACGCCTGCATTTTCTTTGTCATTTGAAAAAACAATTTGATTTCCTGAGTCAGTGACAGCTCTTTTAATTGTTTTTACTATTCTATTATCGTCATCAAGTAATCCTACAACACCACTTTCGTCCTCATCAAAACTTTTAGACATTTTTGATAAAGGATTACTTAAATTCATAACACGAGCGCCTACTGAAGGAATAATTGGTTCTGGTAAAACAAATGTTTCTCCAAAAAGATTGTTGAATCTTTGAGCTATATCTCTTGCTAGCTCAACATGTTGCTTTTGATCTTCTCCTACAGGTACTTCGTTTGCATCATATAAAATAATATCTCCAGTTTGTAAAACCGGATAATTTAGTAAGGCAGCTGAAATGCTATTTAATTTTTCTTTTTTATCTTTATATTGAGTCATTCTCTCAAGCCAACCAATAGGCGTTACACAATTCAATAACCAACATGCTTCTGCATGAGCTCTTACCTGACTTTGAATAAAAACTGTTGATTTATTTGGATCTAAGCCACAAGCAAATAACATTGCTGCCAAGCTTCTAATATTATCTCTTAATTCTTTTGCATCTCTCAAAATAGTATGAGCATGCAAGTCAACTATACAATAAAAGTTCTCTTTTTCTTTGCCTTGATTCTCAACCCATTGTTTCACAGCACCAAGATAATTACCTAAATGCATGTCTCCAGAAGGTTGTATTCCGCTGAATACTCTAATATTTTTCATTTTATCAATCTATTTTTAAATAAAAAAACCGTCCTCAAAGGGACGGTAATACCGCGGTGCCACCCTAATTACTATTAAATTAGTCACTCTTTTATTTCTAGCTTACAGGTCCATTCTATACTTATGTATTAATTTGGATCTCAACTAGTATTTCACTATCCAAAATTCTCTCGATAATACATTGTTAAATATATACTATTCTGATCATCGCTATTTTATATATTTAATCAAAAGTATAGTAGCCATATTTTTTTATGTCAATTATGATTGATCTAAATTAATTTATTAGATAAAGAAAACTCAATTTCAAAGGCGATTTAATGAATATATTGGATGGATTAAAAGTAGTAGATTGTACTCAAATTTTAGCTGGGCCTTTCTGTACTATGATGCTTGGAGACATGGGAGCTGAGATTACAAAAGTAGAAAAACCAAATGGAGGAGATGATATAAGAAGATTTGGACCACCTTTCATAGATGGAGAATCTGCAGCTTTCCTGATGATTAACAGAAATAAAAAAAGTATAGCTTTAAATATGAAAGACCCAAAGGGGTTAAAAATACTCAAAGAACTAATCAAAGATGCTGATGTTTTTATACAAAATTTCAGACCAGGTGCTCTAGAAAAAATGGGATTAGGATTTGATGATGTGATAAAAAACATAAATCCTAAAATAATTTATTGTAGTATATCTGGATTTGGATCTACTGGCCCATATAAAAACAGACCTGGATTCGATTTGATAGCACAAGGAATGTCAGGTTTAATGAGCCTTACAGGCACTCCTAATGGTGAGCCTGTAAAAATTGGGGTTCCTATATGTGACTTAAACGCTGGTGTATATGCAGCCCTCGGAATTCTTGCATCTTATATTAAAAGACTAAAAACTAATAAAGGGCAATTCGTAGAAACCTCACTTCTTGAATCAGGGCTTTCCTATACCATTTGGGAATCAGGAATATATTTCGCAACAAAAGAAGTGTCAAAACAAAGTGGAACTGCTCATAGGCTATCAGCACCATATCAATCATTTAAAACATCGGATGGATATATTAATATAGGCGCTGCAAATCAAGCAAATTGGGAAAAATTATGTAGTGCCCTAAAAAGAACAGATCTAAAAGAAAATAAAGAATTTATTGATAATGCATCTAGGATGAACAATATTAAAAAACTTGTAGATATATTAAATGTAGAATTCACAAACAAAACTACTTCTGAATGGGTAGAAATTCTGATAGAAAACGGAGTTCCATGCGGACCAATATTAAATATTGACGAAATATTAAATCATGACCAGATAAAAGAAAGAGAAATGATAATTGATATTAATCATACAAAGCTTGGGAAAATTCAAAATTTAAATTTCCCGATCAAATTTTCCGATTCTGAAAAAAGGACAATATTACCTCCACCACTACTTGGAGAACATAATGAAATGATTCTTAAAGATCTTGGTTATTCGAAAGATGACATACGATTATTTGAAAAAGAAAATGTAATTACTAGCTAATATCATGAAGCTCTTTCATACTGGATTTTGTATCCATTATTATCTACATAAACTTTGTTAATAAAATTTAATTTTAATTCATCTTTAGCTAATATTGAATCAAGGTTTATTTCATATTTAACGGATTCTTGTATCTGTTTGTAATGAGTTAAATATAATTTAAGTACATCAACACCGATTTTCCCTTTTGAAGTGTTAACCAAAGCATCTTTAAATAATTTCCGAGCATTAAGAACGGCATTATTTCTTTTAAGTTTTATCTTTTTTAAAATTGTCGGGAGTTTTTTTGTGTAATTCACTTTACGAGTTAAAAGATCTTTGTCAAATTTAGATATAAATTTTTTTTCGAAATTTTCCGCAGAAATCGAACTTGATTCACAATGGCCTGAATTTTGTTTTTTGGAGCATTTATAATATCTATATCTATTTTTATTTAAATTAGTATTATTGACATACCTAATCTTTTTTGTAACTCCTATCATCTTAGAGTCACAAAAACTACAATATAAAATACCCGATAATAAATAATTCTCCACATCTATACTAGTTCTAACAGGCCTACGAAGATATAATTTCTTTTGTGCTTCCATATAGATGTTAGTATGTATTGTATTAGGATGCGAATTAGGAATAGAAACACCAAATCTTTTAGAAGTCCCTATATAAACAGGATTTTTTACCAAATCATAAACAGTAGATATATTCCATAAATTATTCTTCTTTGTTTTATATTTTTTTTCATTTAAAATTTTAGTTATTTTTCGAATACCCAATTCTTGGTTAACATATAAATCAAAAATTTCTTTAACGATTGTTGATTCTTTCACATTAATAGTTAAATAACCATTAGAATTCAATTCGTACCCAAATGGTAATCTACCCATCCATTTACCCGTGGCAAATTTATTTTTCATTTTTGTAGAAATAAAAGATGACCATTGAACATTATCATTATTCTTGTATAGATATCTTTGTACAGTATCTTGGTATGGGTCTGGATTTTCTTCATCGACACACAATACTTTACATTTATAGTCTTCAAACCAAATTAAATTCTCAATGATTTCTTCGATAGATCGACCTAGATCAGAAGAATTTTTTATTACTACCAAATATTTTTTGTTATTTACTTTAATATCTTTGCGTAATTTTTCAAATTCGCTAAAAATAGATAATCTAGTCATACTATTATCAACATATGTTTCAATTTCAGTATGATCATTAAGATAACAATAATTTTTTAATATCTGATTATATTCATCTTTAAAATTTTTCCCATGTTTATTTTCATGTAAAAAATATCCAACTGCTTGCATTTGTATTGTTTTGTATTTGAATTGGTAAATATTTATTAGAACCTTTTACATGTAACAATTACAATTATTTCTAGGTATAATTTAATTAAAATTAATATCATAGCTTTTTCCAAATCAAATGAAAAATCTTTTACTATTTAACACACTTAGTAAAAAAATAGAAACATTTAAACCTATAGGCGAAACTGTAAAAATATATACGTGTGGACCTACAGTATACAGAGATGCTCACATAGGGAATATGCGAACTTATATTTTAGCTGATGTATTGAAAAAAACATTGAGTCATTTAGGGTATAAGGTTATTCATGTAAAAAATATCACAGACGTTGGTCACATGAGACAAGAAATGTTAGAACAAGGCGAAGACAAAATAGTTGCTGCAGCTATAAGAGAAGGAAAATCCGCAAAAGATATCGCCTCTAATTATACAGAGAAATTTTTTGCAGACGAAAAAAAATTGAACATTTCAAAAGCCGACTTCAATCCCAAAGCAACAGAACATATCGATGAAATGTTAAATATGATAGATAAACTGGTAAAAAAGAAAATTGCATATGTAAATAATGGTAATGTCTATTTTGATATTACAAAATTCAAAAACTATGGAAAATTATCTGGAAATATTGCGAATTTATCTACATTAAATAATAATGAAGAGATTGACCCAAGCAAATTAAATCCTAATGATTTTGCATTATGGAAATCTGCAGATAAAGACAGAGAATTGATTTGGGATAGTAAATATGGGCCAGGGTTTCCCGGTTGGCATATTGAATGTTCTGCTATGTCACAAAAATACCTCGGGGAACATTTTGACATACATACAGGAGGAGTAGACAATATTTTTCCTCATCATGAAGGAGAGATAGCTCAAAGTGAAAGCATTTTTAACAACAAACATGTGAATTACTGGATACACGGACAACACTTGTTGTCTGAAGGAATCAAAATGTCTAAATCAAAACAAAATGAGTATTTAATTTCAGATATTTTTGAAAGATCAATTGATCCTTTAGCTTTTAGATATCTATGCTTAATGACAAATTACAGAACAAAGTTAAATTTTACTTTTTCATCATTAAAATCAGCTCAAAAAGGCTTAAATAAGTTAAGACACAAATATTGGATTTTTAAAAGTTCAAATGAAAAAATCAATCAAAGCAAAACACATTCATGGTTAGAAAAAATTGATGACGAATTAATTAATAACCTAAATACTTCTAAAGTTCTTTCATTGCTGTGGAAATTAACAAAATCAGATCTTAACGGATCTGAAATATGTCATATATTTGAATACATAGACCCTATATTATGCCTAGATTTCAAAAAACATTATGAGGAAAAAAATAATCATACAATTCCGAATAAAGAATATAAAACAAGAAAAACGTTAAGAATAAATAAAGACTACATAAATTCAGATTCTATCAGATCAGATTCAAAAACTAATACAAAATTAAAGTACTACGATAACAAAAATGGTGACTACTCAGTAAAAAAACTATCAGAATATGAAAATTTTAACCATAACAAATATATTTCAGGATCTTTTGATATCAAATCTAATCTGTTTAGTATAAGTAAATTTGATTTATCAATAGGGATTGTAGTAGATGAATATATTGAAGATTTTGAAAGATGTATAGATTCAATAATAAAATTTATCCCTGAAAATTTAAGCTATGAAATATTAATAGCACTTAACGGTACTACAGATTTACAAAATCAAAATCTAAAAAACAGACACTCAAACAATCCAAATTTATTTTTCATTGCAATTGATCCCGTATGTGGAGCAGGATCAGTTCGAAATATATTAATTAAAAAAGCATTAGGTAAGAATATATTTTTAATAGATACTAGTTTAGAAATAACTGGGGATATTTTCAATTCTATTTTAATTGACCTGAAAAATATAAATATTGGTATGATAGGTCCATATGGGCTGAAAACCAATGATTTACAGCATTTTCACGAAATTTCCGAATCAAAAGAATATGTAGATGCGATTCAATTATATTTAATGGCTTTCAGAAGAGAAATTATTAACTCGTCTGGATTATTTAGAGAAAATTTCAGATTTTATAGAAATTTGGATATAGATTTTTCATTTCAAATCAAAAATGCTAAGTTAAAATTATTATCAAATCCTGATTTAGAAATAATAAGACATGACCATAGCGTATGGGAGAACACACATCCTAAAACTCGTGATGAATTAAGTAAAGATAACTACAAGAGATTTTTAGACAAATGGAAAGATTACAAACATTTGCTTAATAACGCAAAATGAAACTTTTAGTTAATGCTAAAATTTTTAGTTCTAAAAGGCCTCAATCTATATTAATCCAAAATGAAAAAATAATTTTCATAGGTGATTTCAAAGATATAAATATATCAAATGATTCATTAGAAATAATAGATTGTAAAAACAATTCAGTCTTACCTGGTTTCATCGATGGTCATTGTCATCCTTTTGAGACAATATCAAATTTAAGTAGTATAGATTTATCAAACGAATCATTCAGATCAAAAAATGATATATACAATTTTTTTAAAAATTTAAAATTTAACAAAGATCTCAAATTATTGAAATTCCATGGTTTTGAGCATAGATATTTAAATTCTGATTTAAGTTTAAAATTTTTTGATGACTTAAATATTAATATTCCATTAATAATTAAACATCGAACCGGCCATCTTATTTTTACGAATTCACTCGCAATGAAATATGCAAAATTAAATATAAAAAACCTGGAATATCCAATAAATTCTATGGAAATACACAAGAAATTTTCAGATTTATCTTCAGAAAATTTCGATTATAATTTAAAAATTTACAATAGTAATTTAATAAAATTTGGATATACCACAATAGTAGATGCGGGTGCATCAAATGATATTTTAAAGTTCAAAAAATATCAGGAATTAAAATCCGCGAAATCTCTATCTCCGAACATATGTTTTATGATTGGAAGTAATCACATAAATGAATTTCAAAATATAAATAATAACAAAGAATTATTTATTGGCCCAACCAAATTTATGATTAATGAATATCTTGATATTTTAGAAATAGAAAATTTACTAAAAAAACATTTGACTTACTCAAAAAACGATATCGCATTTCACGCAATAAGTTCAGAAATGATTTTCAAAATAATTCACATATTATATGAAAAATTATCAATACTCTTGTCTGATAGAAATATACGATTAGAGCATGCTACTGAGTTCATACCTGAATTTTATTTAAAATATCAATCAAAAAACTTATTTTTAATTTACAATCCAAATTTCATTTATGATCATGGTGATTTTTATATAGAGAATCAAGACGAATTTGAAATCGAAAGTTTATTTAATTTAGCTGAAAGCATGAATAAAGGATATAATGTCGGTCTTGGAACAGATGCCCCTTTCGGAAATTACAATCCGTTCAGAATGATTTTCACAGCGTTAAATAGAATCACAAAAAATAACAAAATAATTAAAAGTGAAACTACGATTAATATTGAAGATATATTAAAAGCGTTCTCTATAAATAATGCTAGGGCTTTAAATACAAATGGTACAACAGGGTCTGTTAATATAGGTAAAAATGCAGATTTAATCATACTGAACAATGATATTAACAGTTTGTGTGATAATTCAGAAATATTAAATACAAAAGTGATACATACCATAATCAACGGTAAATCAGAATATATAAGTTGCTGATTCTAATAAGATTTAATAGAATCAGCAACTTTATATAGAATGTTTTTTAATTCAACAGATTCAAATGTGGCCAAGGATATTTTAGATTTATTAATATATTCATTTCCTATTTCTAATGATTTAGTTATGAAACCCTTATCGTTCAAATATATTCTTAATTGATTAATATTTATTTTTTTGTTTTTCAAATTATACAAATATACAGGGTTATTTTTTCTGTCTTGTTCAAATGATAGAATTATAGGTAAGGTAAAAATCCCGTTTGAAATATCTAATCCAACATTTTTACCTGAACGATTATTTTTTTCAAGTTCTGTGAAATCTTTTATATCATCAAAAATTTGGAATGCATATCCTAAGTTTTTACCATAATTTTTAAGCATATCGGAATGATTTTTATCAAAACCTGCTAATTCTCCGCCAGACCAAGTTGCTGTTTCAAATAATGAAGCTGTTTTTTTTTCTATTCTATAAAAATATTTAGTCTTATCTTGCGTCAAATCATTCCTACTATTCATTTCATGCAATTGTCCCATCGACAAATCAACTATTGTATTAGCAAATTTATTTACAACATCAATATTTTTTGTTTCACAAACATACATTGCTGATTTCGCAAAAATAATGTCACCCATCATGACTGCCATGTCATTACCATACAAATTGTTAAACGACTTTTCCCCTCTCCTATGTGTAGCGTTATCTACGATGTCATCATGGATCAGGCTAGCAGTATGTAAAAGTTCAATGGCAATAGACATATTAACAATACTTGATTTGACTGTATCATTATAAGAAGGGGATAATTTCCCAATAAGTAGAGTCAAGATTGGTCTTAATAATTTTCCGTTTTTTGAAGTAGATGTAACTTCTTTGACTAATTTTGTAATATATTGATCATCGAAATCGATGTCTAACAATTTGTTTTTTACTAATTCAAATTCACTAGCAATTAGTTTATTTATACTATTTTTCAAAGGAATAGAAATTGGCAATTCATTCCTCTAATTTTTTAAACAATGGACCATTAAAATTAATTTGTTGACCACCAGGCAAGTCATTTTCAGACCATTCCCATTTTATGTCTTCATTCTCTTCAAATCCTAATACTTTATTAAGATTTACTGATGAGAAAGGTAAATAGGGAGTAAATAATACCTTTAAACAATTAATTGCTGTTAAGCATATCCAAATAACTTCAGCCGCTTTTTCTTTATCATTTTTCACTAATCTCCATGGCTCTTTTATATCTATATATTTGTTGATACTAGCGGACAATTGCATGATTTGGGTCAAGCCTTTTCTAAGTTTAACGTCACTAATTTCATTTTTCACATTTTCAAGTGTTTGGTAACATTGATCCAAAATAAATTTCCCCTCATCATCAATGTTTTTAGCGTGCGGAACTTTTGAATCAAAATTTTTTACACAAATGTTAACTACACGATTAACTAAATTTCCATAAGAAGCTACCAATTCATGATTGTTTGATCGAATTAACTCGCTTAAGCTAAAATTAGTATCAGAATTTTCAGGTAAATTTGAAGCTAATGCATAACGTATAGTATCAGTTTCATACATATCGCTTAATTCATTGGCCCATAATGCCCAATTTCGACTAGAAGATAATTTTTGACCTTCCAAATTCAAATATTCGTTTGCAGGAATATTATGAGGTAAGTTCAAATCACCTCTCCCCATCAAAATAGCAGGTAAAATAATTGAATGAAAGATTATATTGTCTTTTCCCATAAAATAATATGACTCGCTTTCATTTTTCCAATATTCTTTCCATTGATCTGGGTCAGTATCTTTAGAAAAATATTCGATCGATGCAGATAAATATCCTAATACTGCTTCAAACCAAACATAGATACGCTTTTTTTCCCATCCTTCAACAGGTACTTTTATACCCCAATCTATATCTCTTGTTATAGGTCTGTCTAATAATCCGTCAGACATAAATCCAAGGGACGCTTTTTGCACATTAGATTTAAAATTATTTTTAGAATTCAACCAAGTTTTCAAATCGTCTTCAAAATGACTTAATTTCAAGAAGAAATGGTCAGATTTTTTAAAAATTATCACATCAGATTTAGAGCATATTTTACATACCATATCAATCAAATCTTTTGGGTCTAAAGTTTTTCCGCAATTATCACACTGATCACCTCTGGCATCTTTTGAATTACAATCAGTATTAGGGCACGTGCCTTCAACATATCGATCTGCCAAAAATCTTTCACAATCAGAACAATAAGGTAAAATCATCTCTTTAGAATATATAAAACCTTTATTTAATAAATCATTAAATATATCTTGAACTATAAGCTCATGATTTTTTGTACGCGTGGATGTAAATAAATCAAAATCAATTCCTAATTTATCCCATGATTTAAGTATATCTTTATGATAGTAATCAAATAATTGCTCAGGAGTTTTATTTTCTTGAATAGATTTGATCACCACAGGTGTTCCATGAGCATCACTTCCTGAAACCATCAATACGTCATTCCCTAACATTCTATTAAATCTTGCAAATATATCTGCTGGCAAATAACATCCAGCTAAATGACCAATATGTATACCTCCGTTGGCATATGGCCAAGCGACTGAAACTAAAATCTTTTTCTTATTTTTATTCAAAATTATTCACTATTTATTTTTCTATCCAAATATTATAGATATCTTTTCTTGGTAAATCGAATATTTCTGATATTATTTTAGTAGCATTTTTAAGAGACACTCCATTTTGTATCATATATTCAAGTTCAACTTTAACATATTTATCAAAATCTTCGTCAAATAGTTCATTTTTGGAATTTTCTCCAGATATTAAAATCACAAATTCGCCAATATTAGGAATAGTAGCAGTATCTATTTCGTTTAAATTAAAACTTATAACTTTTTCATGAAATTTAGTGAGTTCGTGAAAAAGTATAATGTTCCGATCTTTCAGTTTTTCTTTTAATAAATTTATAGTTTTAGAAATTCTTTTTGGGCTTTCAAATACAAAAGTGTCCTCTTTGCGTAAATTTAATTTAGATAACAAAATTAGTTGATCTTTATTTGTCCTTGGGAAAAATCCGTCAAATACAAATTCATTTAATGGTTTACCTGATATTGAAATAGATGCCATTAAAGCTGAAGCTCCTGGAATTGAAATCACAGGTATATCATTCTCTCTAGCTATATTTATCAATTTATACCCTGGGTCAGATAATAAAGGTGTGCCAGCATCAGAAATCAGAGCAATATCACCAGATAAAAGCTTCTCTAAGTAAAAATTTTGTCTATGATCATCGATATATCTTATTAAAGGTTTAGAAATGTTGTAATGTGAAAGTAGTGTTTTGGTTACTCGAGTATCTTCACAAAAAATAATATCTACTTCATTTAAAATTCTAATAGATCTAAAAGTCATGTCTTCTAGATTTCCAATTGGTGACGCAACAACATATAACATAAAAAATGCCAATAATAATTATATGTAAGAGAATATATCCCTCACTAAAATAAAATTATAACATCAATGATAAAAAAATAATTAACAATATTTATTTATAAATAATATATCTAAATGCATGTTTCTCTAGGCTTAAATCTTTTATACTATCTGAAGGTTTTATTAAACAGGAAAATTTATGAAATTAGGTATAATTGGCGCAACGGGTGCAGTAGGAAAAGTATTTTTAGATTTACTTCCTAAATCTAAACTAAATGTTTCAGAATTAAGGTTAACTGCATCAGAAAGATCAATAGGTAAAAAAATAAAATATAATAATACTGATTATATAGTCCAAGAAAATTCTGATGATTTTTATGATGGATTAGATTACGTTTTCAGCTCAGCTTCAGCAGAAGTCAGTAAAAAAGCTGCTGAAAAATCAAAAAAACATAATGCCATTATGATCGATGATAGTTCAGAATTTAGAATGAATGAAGATGTCCCTCTTGTAGTTCCAGAAATAAATTCAGAATCACTAAAATCACATAATGGAGTAGTTGCTATTCCAAATTGTACAACAACTCCGCTAGCAATGATTTTAGACGCGGTAAGATCCGAATATAATTTGAAAAGAGTTATTGTTGATACATATCAAGCTGTATCAGGTACAGGAAACCTAGCAATAAAAGAATTACTTGATCAAACAAAACATTATTTAGAGAATGGAACAATTTCAGATGAGAAAAATGTCTATTCACATAATATTGGTTTAAATCTAATTCCTCATGTTGAGTCTCCTCTTGATAATTTATACACGAAAGAAGAAATGAAAATGGTATACGAAACAAGAAAAATTTTATCTGACCCCGAATTAAAAGTGTCAGCCACTTGTGTAAGGGTTCCAGTAATAAGATGTCATTCAGAAAGTATAAATATTGAATTTGATAAACCTCCAAATATAAATAAAATTTCAAAAATACTTAATCAATATAATGGGATCATCGTATTAGATGATATTAAAAACGATTTATACCCTACTCCTCTATTTGGTGAAGGTAAACATGATATATTTATTGGCAGATTAAGAAATGATATTTCAAATGAAAATGCGATAAATTTATGGGTAGTAAGTGATAATTTAATAAAAGGCGCAGCTTTGAATGCAATTCAAATTCTTGAAGTATTTGAAAAAATTGGCTAATATGTCTTAACTAATTAATTTTATTTCACTTAGAGAATTATATGGAAATAGGTAGACTTTTAACCGCAATGATCACGCCCTTTTATGAAAATGGTGACATAAATTATGAAATGGCAGCTAAACTTAGTAAAGCAATTGTGGATAGTGGCAGTGATGGATTAGTAATAGGAGGAACCACCGGAGAAGCTCCCACCATTTCTGATGAAGAAAAACTTAAATTATTTTCTATTGTAAAAGAAAGTATAGGATCTGAGAATGCACTGATTGCAGGAACTACTAACAATGACACTAGAGCTAGTATTAAGTTAAGTAAATTAGCAGAATCTGAAAATGTAGATGGATTATTGTTAACTGTTCCATCATATAATAAACCTACACAAGATGGATTGTACCAACATTTTAAAGCAATATCAGAATCAGTATCTATCCCTTGTATTTTATATAATGTACCTAGTAGAACAAGTCTAAACATGACTGATGAAACAACAATTAAATTAAGC
>Ga0209403_10004313_pt1 | contig 15551 bp, 16 predicted proteins | sample ArcticOcean_MG_C_8_FD_187440 | JGI IMG/M metagenome (GOLD analysis project Ga0209403, IMG submission 187440) | Marine microbial communities from western Arctic Ocean - ArcticOcean_MG_CB11_86 (SPAdes) (version 2) | ecosystem: Environmental > Aquatic > Marine > Oceanic | place: Arctic Ocean... | reverse complement strand
CGCTCATCCTGAGCCCGTCGAAGAACCGTGGTCTTGGCGCAGGAATGGTTCAGAGGGAACTAGTTGCAACGAATCACCCCCAGAAACAGCATCTAGGAAATGGTTTAGCTGCTCGGATTAAGGCGTTCTAGGGCATCACCGGACAGCCGGTAGGTAAGCCATCCCTCTACCCGTTCCGCGCCAAGCTTCTCGTAGAACCCGATGGCGGGCTCGTTCCAGTCCAGCACTGACCATTCCATTCTGGGATAACCACGCGATTTGGCCAGGCCGGCTCCGTAGGCCAAGAGTTCTCGTCCTATGCCTTGGCCACGCCATTCCGGCAGCACAAAAACGTCTTCCAGATACAGGCTGGAATTCCCCGAGTATGTGGAATAATGCTGGGTAAAGATGGCACAACCAACCGCTACAGGCTCGCCGTCACCACTCGAGAGGTGAGCAAAGAAGGCTTCTGCGTTGGCATTGGTGCCGAATAAAGACTCAGCCAAATTCGCTTGAGTGGCCACCACTTCATCGGCCAGCTTTTCGTAGTCGGCAAGGCCCTTGATGAATTGCAGAACCAGGGCAACGTCGTCTGGTGTGGCCTGTCTGATGCTGATTTCGTTTTTGTCATTCATTTTTTATCTAACAACCTTCTAGCCAGCAACTCTTTATCCCACGCGATATCTGTTGAGCAGATCCATGTTCAACTCGTAGCCAAGTCCGGGGCTGTCTGGCACCGTCACATAGCCGTCTGCGTCGGGCTGCAGCAACGGCTGGAACATCTCCGCCCGGAGCGGGTCAACGGCCACCGGATAAATTTCCAGGAACTCGCCGTGAGGAATTGCTGCCACCAAAGGCAACTGCAACTCTTGGCAACCGTGGGGAGCGATTGAGACGCCCCGTTTTGCGGCCAGGTTGGCAATATCCATTGCGACGTCATATCCGGGCACGATCGCCACGTCCACATTCAGAATGGACGCACCTTGGTGGTCGAGCAGCGTCTTGAAATGGGCCAGGTGGTAGCCGTTCTCCCCGGTGGCAATCTTGACACTGGAGGCTTCGGCAAGCTGGCGGTGGCCCTCGTAGTCGTGAATCGGCAGCGGCTCTTCAAACCAATAGACATCGTACTGGGGTAATTGTCTGGCAAACTCCAACGATGTTTCCAGGTCCAGCGCGCAGTTGGCGTCCACGAGCAGCGTTGCCTTGTCGCCGATGGCTGTCCGCGCTGCTTCCACTCGGCGCATGTCACCGGCCAAGCCCATGTTGGGGTCGCCGATCTTTATCTTTACCGCCGAGGCGTGCATCTCTTCAATGTTGAAGCGTACCTCTTCTTGCAGTTCCTCCAGTCCTTTGCCCTCCGCGTAATAGCCGCCGGCAATGTAGGTGCGGACGCGTTCTTGTGCGCCGCCCAGCATGCGGTGGATGGACTGGCCGGTGGCCTTGCCCTTGATGTCCCAGCAGGCAATGTTGATGGCCGCCAATACCTGGGTGTTAATGCCACCGATTCCAAGTATCTTGATCAGTTTTTCGCCCAAATCGTGGGCAATAGAGCGTGTTTCCATGGGGTCGCGGCCCACAAGCAGAGGCCGGAAGTAGTCAACGTAACCGGGGAACAAGTTCAGGGGACGTTCCGCTGCCGTACCGCCGTTCCAGCCGTAGCCGGTGATGCCTTCGTCGGTGTGCACCGTTACTTTGTGGAGTCGGCCTGGTCCGTAGAAGTGGCCGCCGTTCCAGATGCCGGGCCGCTCCCACTCAAATATCTCGCTGGTGATATCGGTAATTTTCATTTATTTAGTAGTTTCCCTAGAGGATTAAGGGATGTCCATCCCGTATTTAGTGGTTTCCTAAGAGCTTAGGGGATGTCCATTCGGCGCAGTCTCCGCACGCCCAAGAACAAAAACAGAAGGGTTACGACCACTGCGCAATGGCTGCGGGCAATTCTATAACCCGGTCTTCCAACGCGGGGAAGCTTGGTTCGTCCAGACCGCTCATGATTGCCAGAGTGTAACCACGCACACTCAGGTAATCAACACCGCGGATGAAAGAGCTGATAACTCCCTCCCAGAGCCGAACGTAGACCAACGCGAAGGGCAACGCTCTGGTGGTGATCAATCCCGCCCAGGTAAATATCGCCGAGTAAGTGATTACCCCGGCTCCCAGAGCCGCAGCCACCGCAAGAGCAGGTTTGACCTCGCCGTCGAACCCCAGCAAGGCGGCGATCACTCCACTGATTACCAGTAGTGGACCGCAAATAACCAACGAGGCCAGAACCTTGGGCATGACTATGCGCCACCGGGCAATCGGCATTAGTACCAGGAAGCCCAGGGTTTTGTCTTCAAGTTCATTGCCAAAGGATGAGGTTGCCAGTGCCATGGCCTGCGATGGCGGAATTCCGCTCACCTGGACAATGTGGGTTAAAAACTCAGACGCGGTGATGGCAGTGGGCAGGCAATCGTGCTCCGGCATATAGCCCAACCGAGACCGCACGTCTAGCGATTCATAAGGTTTTTCACCCAGCACTTCGGCTGAACCTGACGTGGGTTTGAGCAAACCCAAGAACAGCTTGATGGCCGTGTTCTTGCCGGCGCCGTTGGGGCCAAGCAGTCCGGTGATTCCATTTTGTACCTGGAACTCCACAGACATCAGCGCAATGGTCTGACCGTAGTGTTTGGTGAGGGATTTAGCTTCTAGTAGTGTTGCCACGTCGGTATTATACGTAGGTTGCAGTTTTGATTTGGTCAACCAGGGGAAGGATTTAACCTAGTCCCAATTGACTAGTTATCCCGGTCAGACCATAGTGCATCAGGTAATTTCGGCAACGAGAAAGATAGATAATAAACTTGGGGAGGCGGCGGAATGGTAACGCTAGTGACCGGTGGGACAGGATTTGTGGGGGCGAACATAGTCAAGGACCTGGCTGACAACGGCCACCAGGTGATTAGTTTTGACATTAATGGGCCAGACAAATTGATTAAGGATTTTGTCGGCCAGGCGTACAGCCCAGTAATATTTGTTCAGGGCGATATCGTCGACCCAGATTCAGTGGCGCGGTTGGGTCAAGACCATCAGATAGACAAAATCGTGCACGCAGCGGTCTATACGGTCAACCGGGAAGCCCTAGAGATTGAACGCAGCCGAGACGTCATTGCCATCAACCTTGAGGGCACAGCCAACCTGTTGGAGTTGGCGCGGACACAGCAGACCAAGCGATTCATCTACGTTAGTTCCGGGGCGGCCTACGGTTCGGCCCTTCCCGGCGATCAGACCTTGAATGAGGAAGCTGCTTCGGTGCCGGAGAACCTGTACGGCATCACCAAATTCGCCAGCGAGATGATTACCCGCCGCTACGGCCAAATACACGGTCTATCCACTGCCACCGTCCGCCTCAGCACTCCCTACGGGCCCATGGAACGGGTTACCGGCCACCGGGCGGTAATGTCAGTCTTCCATGACTGGACGGGCCGTGTGGCGCGCGGTGAGGGCATCGCCACGGAAGACATGGACGACGGGCGTGATTACATCTACATCACAGACATCGCAGAGGGCCTGCGTGCAGTGTTGGACGCACCAGACCTGCCCCACGACCTGTACAACCTCACCACCGGCATCTGGCTGACCTTTGAACAGATACTCAAAGGGATTATTGAGCTATCGCCAACTACCCAGGTAACCGGAAACACAGTGTCCCGAGTGAAGGCGGCCGGGGAGAACTACTCCCGTGGCCCGCTGTCTAACCACCGGCTGTTCAGCGACTTGGGCTGGACGCCAAATTACGACCTAAAAGCAGGGCTTGTTGACTACCTCAAATGGCGCACCGTGTCTGGTTACCTGGATTAACCTCTCTGAGATTAAATTGCGAGGTAAATCGCCAGGTAAATTGTCAGGCCTTTTGACAAAACAACGATGCCGAAATAGCATTGGCGCGTTAGGCACGAATTACTAATTTGAATCACAGATAATGGAGGAAACTTAAAATGGAATCTTCAGGAATTTCACACATTGCAGTCTGCGTTGCGGATATGGACAAGTCATTGGTGTTCTATCGGGATATTCTGGGCATGAAAGTCGTCAAGGACTTCATTCAAGACACCAGCACCGGCGGACTGACCCACACCTATGCCCACAAGCGGGCAACCCGCCGGAACGTATACCTGGAGTGGGGCGAGAAACAGTTCTTTGTTATGACCAGTCACCCCGGTGAAGAGGTAGACGGTTCGGGAATCAAACTGGACCAGGTTGGCGTTAGCCACGTGTCATTCACAGTCAAAGACGTCCGCGCTCTGGCTGACGAGTTGATCGCCGCAGGTGTTGAGATTGCCGGCGGCATCGAGGCATTTGCTGACGAGAACGGAAACGTCCGCACGTTCTTTGCCGTTGATCCCAGCGGGATTTTGGTGCAGTTCGATACCGGTATCGAGTCCTAAGCAGAAGTTTCCTAGACTGGCGATTAGTTTCAGAGCCCGGAGATTAATTCCGGGCTCTGATCATTTGGGGAGGCAACTTAATGGCTAGTGAGACCGCGGATGGCAGGCAGATTCAGTGGGGAATCTTTGACTGGGTTGAGTGGGACCAACACTCCCCGGCCGAGATATTTGAGGATCGCCTGAGACTGCTGGAGTACGCCGATAAACAGGATTTCTATTGCTACCACATGGCGGAACACCACACCACTCCCCTGAGCGTTGCGCCATCTCCAGGCCTATTCTTATCAGCCGTTGCCCAGCGGACTTCCCGGATCAGACTCGGCCCTCTGGTTTATCTATTGCCACTCTACAACCCGCTACGTCTCATTCAGGAGGTCTGTATGTTGGACCACCTGAGCAAAGGGAGACTGGAATTGGGCGTGGGCCGAGGCATAGTCCCCTACGAAGTTGCCCGGTTTGGGGTTGATCCTGAGAAGGGCCGAGCTATGTTTGACGAAGCCTTGGCGGTGTTGCTGAAGGGATTGAACAACGAGACGCTAAACCATGAAGGCGAGTTCTATAATTACAAGGACATCCGCCTCTGGATTAGGCCCTTCCAACAACCGCACCCGCCCATCTGGTACGCCAGCGGCAATATTGAGACCGTGCCGTGGATGGCCAAAAACGGTATCAACACCAGTCACATCTTTGACACCAACGCGGTCGTCAAGAAGCACTTTGAACTATACCGGGAGATTTGGCAGGAACACCAGAACTACCCGGACCGAATCAACAACTCAACTTTGGAGCCCAAGCAGGGGCAGACCCGTCACGTCTACATCGCACCCACCGATGCCGAGGCAATAGAAGAGGCCCGCAGCGCCTGGAAAGCCTGGTGCGACAACATCAATTACCTGTGGAACATCGGAAACTCAGGCAACCTGAAGTGGCTGTACGACTTCGATACCCTCCTGGCCGACGGCAAAATCGTCGCCGGTTCACCGCAGACCGTAAAAGAAAAAGTCTGGCAGAGCATTGAAGAGTCGGCCATCAATTACTTCATCAGTGTTTTTGCCTGGGGGAATATCCCTTACGAAAAAGTCCTGCGCACCATGGAATATTTCGTAAATGACGTAATTCCCAGTCCTAGATAGCCAGTGGAGTCTGACTGCCCTGGTTTCCCGATTGGAAATCTCCCCTAATCTCCTTCTACCTCGGTTTCTGCGTTATTCCCTCTAAACAATCCGCCGGACAACCCGAAATTCAATCAGGTAGAGGAGAACCAGGCCATATAACGGAATAATGGCTTATTATAGGATGAAGTTTGGCGTATTCATGGCACCGTTCCACCGGGTCGGAGAAAATCTGACCCTGGCGCTGGATCGGGACCTGGAACTGATTTGATGGCTTGACCTTTTGGGCTATGACGAGGCCTACTTTGGCGAGCATCACAACGCTGTCTGGGAGACCATCTCATCCCCTTAGGTGTTCATTGCCACCGCCGCAGAGCGCACCCGTCACATCAGGATGGGCACTGGCATAATCAGCCTCCCCACCATCACCCCTACATGGTGGCCAACCGCATGGTATTGCTAGACCACCTAACCAAGGGTCGAGTGATTCTGGGAGTTGGGCCAGGCGCATTAACGTCCGACGCCGTAATGCGAGGGCTGGATCCGGCGCGTCAGCGAGAAATGATGGACGAGTCTTTGGATGTGATTATGAAACTGTTCACCTCCACCGAGTTCGTCACCCATAAAAGCGACTGGTTCGAACTCAACGATGCGGTGCTCCAACTACGACCATACCAGCAGACCCATATACCCATCGCCGTGGCATCGGCCCAGTCACCGGCCGGGCCTAGGTTGGCCGGCAAGCACGGTCTTTCCATCCTGTCGTTGAGCGTACCCCGCGACACCGTGCGGCGGACGAGCCTGGCCGAATTATGGTTGATCGCCGAGGAAACGGCGGCAGAGGACGGCAAGACCGTTCGCCGGTAAGACTGGCAGTTGGTCATACCCTGTCACCTAGCAGAGACCCGTGAGCAGGACATTGAGGATGTGAGACTGAGCGGCGGTCGTCTTATCAAGGAGTACTTCGGCGATACCTTGGGGAACGATGTGCCGGATGTCCCGTCTGAGAAAATAGTTGACCACATGGTGGAGAACAACCAATGGATTGTGGGAACGCCCGACGATGCCATTGCTGCCATTGAACGCCTGCAAGAGATCAGCGGTGGGTTTGGCGGGTTGATGATCTTGGTCTCCGACTGGACGACTCGAGAGAAGATACTCCACAGCTATGAGCTGCTGGCCCGCTACGTGTTCCCCCATTTCCAGGGGACTCTGGCCGGAATTGAGACCACCGCTCGGTGGGCCACAGAGCGAAGGATAGATATACAAGGTGGCAGACTGGCCGGACTAAAACGAGCCGACGAACAGTACTACGACGAAAAACAGCGCACGTCAGACTAAAACTACTACCGGCAGAAATAAGACCAAAAGCCAAGCCCCTGGTGTTAAGCAACACCAGGGGCTTGGCTTTTTCATGTAACGCAGGCTTCTAAATCGTTGGACAGACCTTGGATTGGGGATTAACATCTTTGATGGCCCGCTTCGGCGACCCACCCTCTTTGTATCCCATAATGCTAATAAGGCGGTCTCCCTACCTCTCCATGCCTCTCGTCCACACCGCATCAAGCCGTTAATTTGAACTTAGTCTCAAATATCGGTCGAGCAACAAAGCCCATCTCCATACTCAGACAACGCAACTTTGGTCTCGTATGGTCGTCCATGGCCCTTTCCCAGATGGGGCAGCAGATGGAAACGGTGGTCGTTGTCTGGTACGTATTAAACCTCACTGACTCCCCAGTGCTGGTTGGGTTAACTGCCACTGCCCGTATGGGATTCAACTTCCTAGCGCTGTTTGCCGGGGCCACCGCTGACATTGTTCCGCGTCGGACCCTGCTGATGATTGCCCAGTCGGCCATGGCTGCGCTGGCGATCTTGATGCTGGTGCTAATCGTCACAGACTTGATCGAAGTCTGGCACATCTTCGTCATTACCTTGGCCGCCGGGTTAGCGCGTATTTTTCAGCGTCCAACGGCCCAGTCGCTGGGTGTGGATAGTCTAGACCAAGAGCGTATCCCTAATGGCGTTGCCCTGCTGAACGCGGCCACCAACTTTGCTTTGGTGGTGGGTCCGGTGATGGGCGGCGTCTTGTTTGGCATATTTGGGCCTGAGGGCGCCTATGCGATGGTCGCAGTGTTTAATGTCCTCAGTGGTGTGGCCGCGTTCTTTATCGGCGCTACACGGGTTAGCGCGGCTAAAAAAGGCGAATCGGTTTTCGCGGTTGTGGCCCAGGGTGCAAGGTACGTCAAGGGCGAGCAATTGCTCTGGTCGGTGCTCCTGGTGGCGGTCATCTTCAACATCACCGGGTTTTCGTTCCATGTGACGTTGGTGCCCATCTTTGCTAAAGAGGTGTTGGACGTTGACTCAGTGGGTCTGGGAATAATGATCTCGTCCTTTGGAATCGGCGGGCTGATCGGCTCTCTTTTCTGGGCGTCCATCCCCAACCTGCGTCATATTGGACTGGTGTGCATTCTTGCGGTGATGGGCTGGCACGCCACCATGATTGCCTTCGCCGCCTCAACCAATTTCTACCTATCTGTGGGGATACTGGTGGTAACAGGCATGATGTTCTCATCTAGCCTTGTTATGGTGCTTACAGTGCTGATGAAGACTGCTCCGCCAGAGTTCCGAGGGCGAATCATGGGCCTGAGGACCCTGGCAATCTACGCCCACGCCTTTGGTAGCGTGGCGTTTGGGGCGATTGCCGGGATACTAGGCGCTCCGACAACCGTGGTGATCTGCGGGATGGGTGGAATCGGCATGATGGCGGTCCTGGCTTTTATAGCGCCAAAGTTACGCCGGTTTTAGGGATTGACCACGAGAACGGCACAATCCTATTGGACAGGTACCGGCTGGCGCAGTAGTATTTCTGAGGTCCACTCAGGCGATACATCCCCCCATCCCATAAGGCGACCGCAACTTAACTATGCAGCACCTCTGCCCCGGATTAAACCAATAATTTGAAACTGGTCTCTAACATAGGCCGCGCGGCCACACCGATCTCAATCCTCAAACAACGCAACTTTGGCCTCATCTGGTCTGCAATGACCGTATCTCAGATGGGAGCACAGATGGAGACGGTGGTGGTCGTTTGGTATGTACTGAACCTCACCGACTCCCCATTACTGGTTGGCCTGACGGCAACAGCCCGTTTGGGCTTCAACTTCATAGCCCTTTTTGCCGGCGCAACTGCTGACATGGTGTCGCGTCGCACGCTGATGATGATTGTTCAAGTAGTTCTGACATCGATGGCATTGCTGATGCTGGTGCTGATTACCACTGATCTGATTGAAGTCTGGCATATTTTCGTAATCACTCTGCTGGCCGGACTGGCGCGTGTCTTTCAAATGCCCACAGCCCAGTCCCTGGCAGTGGATAGCGTGGTACCGGAGCGCATACCAAACGCCGTGGCCCTAATCAGCGCTGCAATGAACTTGGCATTGATTGTTGGGCCGATAATTGGCGGACTGTTATTTGATCTGTTTGGCCCGGAAGGCGCATACGTGATGATAATGAGCGTTTACATCCTCAGTGGATCACTGACGTTTCTGATCGGCGAGACCGGAGTCACCGTCGCCCAAAAAGGCGAGTCGGTGTTCTCATTGGTGGCTGAGGGGTTGCGTTACGTCAAAGGCAACCAGCTACTGTGGGCGGCCCTGTTTGTGGCGGTGATCTTCAACATTACCGGGTTCTCGTTCCATACCACCCTGGTTCCCATATTCGCCAGAGACGTGTTGGGCCAAGACTCAGTGGGGCTGGGAATCCTTATCTCTACTTTTGGTATTGGTGGGTTGGTGGGCTCAATGTTCTGGGCGTCGATACCAAATGTGAAGCACGCCGGAATACTCTGCTTCTTGGCCGTGATCGGCTGGCATAGCACCATGATCATCTTTGCCGTATCCACCAATTTCTACGTGTCGGTCGGAATCTTGGCGGTAACAGGAATGATGTTCTCATCAAGCTTGGTACTGGTACTTACAGTTTTGATGAAAACGGGCCTGCCGGAATTTCGCGGTCGTATCATGGGTTTGCGGACACTGGCCATCTATGCCCACGCCTTTGGCAGCTTGGGAGCGGGGGCGGTTGCCGGTGTGTGGGGAGCACCGACTGCGGCAGTGCTCTCCGGTATATTTGGCGTCAGTATGATTCTCGGCCTGGCCATGTTGGCACCCAAGCTCCGCAGGTTCTAAGCCCGAACCATTTCAATCATCAGACTTGGGCCCAGCGGGGGACCCAGTCGACTCCATCCCTCATTTTCACTGCCGTCTGGCGGGCGTCGGGCTCGTATTGCTCCAAAATCCTCCAGAACCGGTCCGAGTGATCCAGTTTTAGACAATGACATAACTCGTGGACTAGCACGTACCGCGCCAGGTGCGGTTGGACGAAAAGCAGGTTGCGGTTCAGGCTGATGGATTTCTCTCCGGAGCAGCTACCCCACTTGGTCAACTGACGGCGCACGGACACCCGATTGAAGGGCAACGACAATTCTTCACTGAGTCGACCCAGCCACGGCACCAACATTGCCTTCGCCCTTTTCTGCAGCCATTGGTTCAGCACTGCGGCAATTGCCACCGGGTCGTCCACCTGGCCGGTGATCAGTAAAACATTGGGGTCTTGCTCTACCAACTTCGCCTTGTCCGCTGCGGAACTGGCGTATTCAACCCGCCAAAACTCGCTCAGGAGATCAAATTGGACGGAGTCTGGTCGTGTGAGTTCGTCTTCAGGCTGGATGCGGCTCAGGCTTTTTTCGATCCAGTCTGCCTTGGATTGGAGAATTTCTGGAATCTGGGATTTTTTGAACCCAACGGGAATCACCACTTCTAGGCCGGTATAGGCCGACACCTTGATGGTTACCCGTCTGGCCCGTTTGCTCACCCGCACGCTGTGCTTGGGGATGACCCACTTTTGAGTCATGACCTGTGCCATGAGGTTGTCCGCGCAACACTGTCACCCTGAGCGAAGCGAAAGGTCTCGTTGCCGCTGGGAATTGCTGGTCCATTGGAAACGAGATTCTTCGGCTGCTGCCTCAGAATGACAGGCGTGCGAGTGTCCTTGGAAATAACAAAATGGCCAATCAGAAATTGATCGGCCATTTTTGAAGACATTATTGTGCGCCGGTTCAAGATGGACAAATCCTAGTAGTGGCGCAACTCAACTACGTTGTCGTCCGGGTCGTAGATATAGAGCGAGATACCGTCGCCGTGGGAGCCCCAGCGTTTTCCCGGTCCGGCTTGGATGCCTACGCCCATGGCAATGAACTTGTTCTTGAGTTCTTCCATGTCTGTGGGTTCAATCACCATGCAGAAATGGTCCAGGTTCTTTACGCCGTCCCGGTCAACGGGGTCTTGGTCGGAACCAAAGAAGTCGATGATGGTGTTGGCGTTGATGCGCGCTGAAGGAAAGCGAATCTCCCCCGCCTTCCATTTGTCCACACGCTCGGCCTTGAGTCCCAACACCTCGGTGTAGAACTTGAGGGATACCTCTACGTCTTTGTTGCGCAGAACAATATGGTCCATCTCCGTAATCTTGACCAACGCCTGGGATTGTTCCGAAGTTTTAATCTCTGTTTCTGTAGCCATGGTTCCCTCCTGCGGCAAATTCGAGTCTGGGAAGTGTGCGACCAGTATACATCCTCAAGTAACGTCAGGACACTGCAAGTTAGCCACTGGTCTTGGTAATCACAACGATGGGGAATACCCGCGTGGTGTGAGTCTGATATCGCTCGTAACCGGCATAGGTCTCCACGAACTTGGGCCACAATCCCTCACGCTCTGAGGGCTCAGCGATTCTTGAGATTCCTTGCCACAGATCTGAACCAATCTGGACGGTGACATTTGAGTTGTACCTGACGTTCAACAGCCAGTTGGGGGCCTTATGGTTTCCGCCGAACGATGCAATCACCGCCGGATCGCCGTGGTGCATCACGTACAGCAATGCCACGGTCTTAATGCGATTGGAGCGGCGACCCATAGTGCCCAATAGCAGGAAGTCGGCATCGCCCCGATGTGACACAAACCGGCCACCGAGCAAGGCGTACAAGAATCGGTGCAGCCGACTGAGAATGGCGGCAATTCTATAGCGACGCTTCATAGACTGGGCCAAACACGCTCCGGCAGTTTGCAGTGGATTTGGATCATCCCTTCAGAGTTGGCAGTCTACCACGCCGCTAGCCACTGCTCTGAACATCGGCAAACTGCTCAAAAACCGTATTATCGGTTATAGTTGTAAGGCTGGCTTGTGTACGTCACCGGCCCGGCATAAAGCTGCAATTAGACTGTGTTCGGGAGTACCTCTCACCCCATGCCTCTGGTATCCACCTCAGATTTGGCCGTGCATTACGGCGTTGAAATTATTTTTTCCGGCATTGATCTAGACATCAATGAACGGGCACGAATCGGCATCGTCGGCCCTAACGGCGGTGGCAAAACGTCTCTTCTACGAGTACTCGTAGGAGAGCAAGACGCCACCCAAGGCCGAGTGGCCAGGATCAACGGCATCAGAGTCGGCTACGTTCCCCAACACCCCCAGATGGAAATTGACGGCACTCTTAGGGAAGAGATTCTCTGTGTCTTTAAAGAAGTCCAGGCGTTGGAGAAAGAACTGGACCAAGCGTCCGCGCAGGCAAGCGCAGCGGGCAGCGATTCTGCAGAGGCCGGCCGTCACTACGCCGACCTGCTAGACAAGTACGATGCCCTGGGTGGATACACATACGAGCGGTCCGTGGAACGCATGGTTGAGGGCTTGGGACTGAGGCCAGAAACCCTGGACTCGCCCGCGTCATCAGCAAGTGGCGGTGAGCGGACCCGCGCCGCGTTGGCCAAGGCCCTGCTCGGCAACCCGGACCTGCTGGTATTGGACGAACCAACAAACTACCTAGATCTAAAGGGTGTCACCTGGCTGGAGCGCTACCTGACCCACTTTGCTCCGGCCGTTTTGGTAGTCTCCCATGACCGGTATTTCTTGGACGAGATGGCCACCCAAATCTGGGAAATTGACCACGGGCGCATGAACACCTTCCCCGGTAATTTCTCCAAGTACCGCGTCCTCAAAACCGAGCGTGACCTGCGCCAGTTGAAGGAATACGAGGCGCAGCAGGAATTCATCACCAAGGAACAGGCGTTCATCGACAAATACCGCGCCGGCCAGAGGTCACGTGAAGCTAAGGGCCGGGAGACACGCCTGGCCAGGCTGGAACGCATCGTCAGGCCAGACCGAGAGCATTCCATATCTCTGTCGTCCGCCGGTGCCACCCGCACTGGGCAGGTGGTTCTAAGCACCAAGGGACTACGAGTTGGCTATACCGACGACGGCGTGTCCACCGAATTGCTCAAAGTACCGGATTTGCAGCTATCACGAGGCTCTCGAATTGGGCTGATCGGCGATAACGGTACCGGTAAATCCACTTTCATCAAAACCATTTTGGGGGAAGTGCCACCACTGGACGGGTTCGTGGCCCTGGGCCAGAGCGTCAAAGTGGGTTACTACAGCCAAGGCCTGGACGACTTGGACGAAGAACAGACTGTGTTGGAATCCTTCCTGCATATTAAGAACATGCCGTTTGAGGATGCTCGATCCTACCTGGCACGATTCCTGTTCCAGGGTCAGGACGTATTTCGAGCAGTTGGCGCTTGTAGCGGTGGTGAGAAGAGTCGCTTGGCCTTGGCCCGGCTACTGATTACCGAACCCAATCTGCTGGTGTTGGACGAGCCGACCACCCACTTTGATATACCCAGCAGAGAGGCCTTGGAACACGTGCTGATGACCTATCCAGGCACGATACTGATGGTGTCTCACGACCGACACCTGGTAGCCCTATTGGCCGAGACTCTGTTGGTCACTGGAGATGGCAAGGTCAATGTCTTTAACGGCACTTTTGCCGAGTGGGTAGCGGCGCAACAGGATTCTGAAACAGTCGCCGTCATAGCCCGCGAAGAAGCGACGGTTAAGCCGGTGGCCAGCCCCAAATCCGTTGCTGCACCGGGTGCGAAACGTCGTAACCCAGCTGCGCCGGTGGTCAACATGGAAAAGATCATCACGGACCTGGAAGAAAAGCTCAAAGACATTGAGACCCAGCTTCAAGAAGCAACGATTGGCCAGCAATTTGAAGACATGACCCGCTTGGGAGAGGAGCATCTCCAGACTCAAACAGAGCTGGAGCGAAAAATAGAGGAATGGGAAGCGTAACTCTCTCAAATTTCTCTAGCAACACCCCGAATAACAACACTCCGATTAAACCGAAAGAGCTCCAATTGTCATGATTGGAGCTCTTTCATCAAGAGTTGGGGTTGTTTTCTTTAACCCCTGAGCGCTGCCTCCGGTTCTCCGGTCAGGTCTTTTATTCGCGGACCAACCTCTTCCTTGAGCATTTTTAGGCAGTGAGCAGACTTGCTGGCGTCGTCGGGGTCTTGGCTAATGGCCAAGAAAGAGCCGAACCCGCCAACCTCCTCGTATATGTCCCGTATCTGCTGGGCGCATTCGTCCGGGTCGCCGACGATCCACAGGTTCTCCATCATGTAATCCACGTCCACCACGTCATCGGACATGTCCGGGTCGATCTTGGAGCCCTGCAGATTGTGCGCGGCCTTCCGGTTTGGGAACTGATGCTGCGAATGGCTCCCTCCCTTCAGAAAAATGAATCAACGACACGCTGTGCCTGGATATTTCTGGCGTTGTTAGTCCAGTTCATTGGCCCCGCCAAAGGAAAAATAGGCCTAAGTCTTGCCTAATAAGATAGTGGTGAAGCTGCTGGAGCAGGGAGATTCAAACGGCCTACCAGGTAGGGGCCAAATGTCACGGATTTGCGGATTGGTGATTCCGAGGCAAAAAATAAGCCCCGAATTAACGTCCGGGGCTTATGGGCGTCCAAAACAACCTGGGATGGCTATTAACGAGGTGGCGCTGGGTAATTGCGCAACTCAGCAACCCGTTTGTACTGATCGGGCCAGTCAGCGGCACCGTCTAGTTCGATCTGGGCCTGAATGGGCCAGTACGGGTTCCGCAGCAATTCTCGGGCCAGCAGAATCACATCGGCCTCGCCGGTACACAGAATTTTCTCGGCTTGGGCTGCTTCAGTAATCAGACCAACGGCCCCGGTTGTGACCTCAGCCTCGCTCCGAATGCGTGCTGAGAACTGTACCTGGTAGCCAGCGTAGGGCGTCAGTGTTTGAGTGGAAGAATTGCCACCGGAAGAGCAGTCAATCATGTCCACTCCGTCTTCCTTGAGCATCCGGCTGAAATCGACGCACTCATCCACGTCCCAACCGTTCTCCATGTACTCGGTTGCCGAGACCCGAACCAACAATGGCATGGAGTCGGGGATGGCCTTGCGCACGGCTCGGGTTACCTCTAATGGGAAGCGGGCCCGGTTCTCCAGAGATCCACCGTATTGGTCGGTGCGCTCGTTGGAGAGTGGTGAAAGGAACTCACAGGCAAGGTAGCCATGGGCCATGTGAAGTTCAATCACTTTCATGCCGGCGTTGACGGCCAGTCGGGCAGAATTGGCAAAGTCATCAGTCACCTGGCCAATGTCTTCCAGAGTCATCTCCCTAGGCACGTCCCAGTCTTCCTGGAAAGCGATGGGGCTTGGCGCAATGTTGTCCCATCCGCCATTGGTCGAGTTTAGCTGAGTACCGCCTTCCCAAGGTTTGGCATGTCCAGCCTTACGACCAGCGTGCGCCAGTTGAATGGCCGGAACGGACCCGTTGGAGACGATAGCATCCACAACCGGACCCATTGCTTCAACGTGGGAATCATTCCAAAGCCCCAAGTCCTGAGGGGAAATACGTCCGTCCGGGCGAACTGCAGATGCTTCCAGCATGACCAGGCCGGCCCCGCCAACGGCGCGGGTGCCATAGTGGACAGTGTGCCAACCGCTACAGCGTCCATCTTCAGTCTCGGATGAGTACTGGCACATTGGCGCTACAAAAACTCGGTTGCGGATCTCTTCGCCCCGGATGGTGATCGGTGAGAAAAGTTTGCTCATGATTCTCCTAGCCTAAATATAAATACCGGGCCGTCATAAACTGCCTCGGCATGGGCG
>Ga0209403_10004312_pt1 | contig 15552 bp, 6 predicted proteins | sample ArcticOcean_MG_C_8_FD_187440 | JGI IMG/M metagenome (GOLD analysis project Ga0209403, IMG submission 187440) | Marine microbial communities from western Arctic Ocean - ArcticOcean_MG_CB11_86 (SPAdes) (version 2) | ecosystem: Environmental > Aquatic > Marine > Oceanic | place: Arctic Ocean... | reverse complement strand
AAGAAAATCATTGTTATCAGCCTCATTTTGGTATTGTCAACCCTTGCCTTACCATTGGCTATTGCTCAGGAGGATGTGCTTCCCCCTGATGTGGATTATGAACCTGAAATGCGCATGACTAGACTATTCGCATATACACAAGATACGCTATCTCCCGAACTCGTTGAAAGGGCCGAAATGGACACACATAATTTCCCCTTTGGTTCAGCTTCTTTCTCATCCGATGGGCCCACTCTTACCACCCCAAATTTCGTTCGTAACGCCCCTATTGGCAGTGAAGAATGGAATTTCTCACTTTGGGCAAGCGGAGATAGCCAGGTTGATATTGACCTCCATCTTTTCATTGACGGTACTGAATTAGACCAAGTAAATAGTGGTGGAATATCACTAACTCAAGAAAAACAGCGTGTTGATTTCACTGGTGGAAATTTACCAGATAACATTTCAATTGACCAAACTCTTTCAATCCGCTGGACTGTCAATAGCGGTGCGCTCCTATTAGTAGAAAATAGTGAATGCACCATCCACTGGGGCTCAGTTGAAACACCAACCAACTTGACCATTTCCGCAGGAATGTATCAAATTGATGACCCTTACATTGAGAATGAAGGAACCCCATTTAGGGGCGAAGGAGAGAACTACTCTCGCAGTGAAGTGGTTTGGGCTGTTCAGGCACGCTGGGCTCTTGGCGAGGAACAACTGGTGAAGGATACTCTAGTAATGCACGCTAATGACGGGGGAAATGATCTCTTCCTTGAGCCGAATGGCGAGGGAACAAAATCAGACAGTGGAATCTATCGCTGGGAAATTGAAGAGTGGCACGATGGTGTAATTCTCTCAGCCCATGTAATGTGGAATGATTCATCAGGAGTCCACGGAATGACAAATCAAGTTGTTGAAATGATGGACCCAAAGGGACCGAGCATCCTATCTAGTGGACTCAAAAACACATTGTTTTTTCTCACAATACCTGTGCTCATTGGAGTCGGATTTTGGCTAAAGGGTAGATACCAAACCCTTGAGGAGAAAGGAAAGGAGACTGGACATGGACCTGGTAAAGAAGGTGATTTGAAACGCCTGGTTTTGGCAACTACATTTTTGATTGCTGGGATAAACAACGCCCTCATCCTCTACACTTTCCACACCCGAGAGTTGGGCGCGTCAGAGGACATTGTCATTCTTCACCTGTGTTTACTGGCTTTTGGTCTTGGAGCATTTGGGCCGATTTGGGGTGCAATTGCAGACAAATGGGGTCACCGAAAGCAACTGATGACTTTTGCAATAATTGGATCAAGTTTGCTGATGTTAACATTCCCATTCCTGCCTCTTAACGCTTACATCCTAGTTTCAACTTTACAGATTGCTCTATTCTCAGCCGTGCGAATGGCAGTTGCAGTTGGTACCGAATGGTATCCTGAACACAAAGGAGAATTCCTTGGAGTCTTGTACGCGTTTGCCTCGTTTGCGGCAGCGATTGGATCAATGGTATGCAGTAAATTGTATGTCACTTTACTACCTACTAGCGCCACATTTGCGATGCTAGGTATTGTAGGAGTTTCTGTTCCCGCTTTGCTGATTGGCGCTTGGATGATAATGCAATTTGAAGGCGATGAATTCTCGTGGCCAGTATGGATGCTGAAAGGTGGTAAGAAACCAGAGGCAGTGAAATTAACAATTTCCGAAAAATTGTCAATGTTCCGAGGCATGCTTCGTTTTGAAAGTAAATGGGCACTTCTCTGTCTCTTAGGAGTCATCCTTGTTGCAATCCCACGCGGGGCTGTTGTCCTGACTGCCTTACGTTACCTCGAAGTTGTTGGATTTGATGTTGACTTCACTGGACTTTTGGAGGCATGGGCAGTTATTGCTGTCCTAATTTTATACGCTGTTATCGGCAGAGTATGTGATGACCGTGGACCACAGACGGTTCTGCTTTGGTCAGCTGCAGCCTATGGTACTCTATGGTCAATATTCAGCATCGGCCTTCCACCACTGATAGCTGTGCTCATCTTTGTTGTGCCCATTTACCCGATGCTTTTAGTTTCAAACGATGCTTTAATGGCTAAATTCACCAACAATGAAGAGAGGAATCGTGGAATTGGAATGGCGAGTCTTGTTGCTTTCTTAGGCCAAGGCATTGGAATCTTAGCAGGATTCTTTGTCCTTGGATTCTTAATCACTTCAGGAAAAACAGACATCGTGGCCTACGAAACTTTCTACCGAGCAAATGTGCCACTTTGGATTATTGCAATTGCATTCACATACTTGCTAGCTAAACGCATTGACGCTAGTGAGAATGTAATTGATGCTGAGATTAGTGAGTAACACTTCTACTCTCTATCAGTTCTGTGGGCTAGAGCAACATTGGTTTTCTGACCAGCAAGAAGAGGTTGCCAGCAATGAATTCGGTATAATTTAGAATTAATTGTGATGACTTCTTTCCCTATTACCTCAAAAGATTGTGGTGCAAGACCCATTCCAAGCCCTGTGGCTTTTTGTATCGCTTCTTTAACAACCCAAACCTGATTGGTTAGTGTGCTTGCTGTTTTGGGATTTCGTTCCCACTCTGATTCAAGTTTTACCAATTCAGTATTGGAAGCCATCAGTGGTAACAAATTACGCTGACGACCAGAATCCGGTTCTACATCAATTCCTACTGAAAGTTCAGTTGGTCCGATAATAGCAGCGGCAAAGCCACCACTGTGGGTTATAGAAATTGAAATAGGTTCTGGACCAATAAGAATTGGTCTCCGGAATTCGTCCCTCTTGATTTGGTATTCTTTGATATCATATCCTTTTTGTTGTAATAAATAGCCAATAAGAAATCGGCCAGCAGCATGTTCTTCAGCACGCTTTGCAACTTTGAATGACCGGGCCTCAATCGGATCTACAAAATGAAGATTGGAGATATCGGGTATTGAATCGGTTGGTGAAGTGATTCTCGTCTTCATCCAAACAGCATCAAAATCTCCTTCGACGGTTTCAGGAAGATTCAAGGGGATGGGTTTTGAAGCCGGTCCCCACATCTCATTCACCAATTGGAAATTTAATTTTTCAATTGCGATTTAACGAAAAGAAATCATCTTCTGAAATAGGAGCCATGCCTTTCAACCGCAAGCCTTTCATGCAAACAACTGGTTTTCCATCCTGATTCACAACCAAGCAATCGTGAATGGTGACCCCACCATCTTCTGCACCTATTCTCACAGCGCGCATTCTTAGCGAATCTGTCTTTTCAGGAACCATAATCAGTTCAAGCATCTCAATTCCAACAGGAAGAGATTGCAAACCATCTATTTCCATTGCTACCATTCCCGCATTCTGCAAACACGCTTCAATCAGCATCGGCTGGGATTCTAATGTAACATCTCCAACTGAGAATTGATTTGTGTTTGCTAACTGGTGCCGAGAAAGTGCAATCCCATCTAGGCCAAACATATCATCAATACTACACCCACCTAAAATCCCACCATGAGATTGGAATCTTGGACCATGGAAGAAGCGCTGATAAACAAAATCAGAACCTAGAACTACGCCACCTCTTGAAGGAGTTCCAATAGATGGTAACTTCAACAATCCTCGGCTGGCATCTCTCTTTAACATCCTCACTAATCCGTTGTGATGGATTGTTGCTTCTCCAAATATCTCCCCAGATTTAGTCATCAAATCCGATTCCAATCGACACTTAACCCACACATTTTCTGAGTTTTGATGTGAGAATTCAGCAACTACTCTCAACTTTTGCTCTTGCTTTAGTAATTTAATTGGCAAGCCAAACCTCACTCCTGCAAATCCTATTACTGTGCAGGGGGGCCACAACAATTGTGCGCCTTGTGCAAACATTTCAAGAGCCATTACCCCAGGGTGGTATGGTACGTTATCGATTGCATGGTCTTCTAGGAATGGGTAACTATTGACATCTATTGTGCACTCGTATGAAAGTGTGTCAAAGGGCTGGTGAGCCACAACTTTGTCTACAAATGGAAAACGCTTGGCATCAGCTAACAACGCTGAAACATCTGGCGGCAATCGTTGTGGAGGTTCTCTGTCAGAACCATCATCATTCAGAACACCGAGATTTCCCGCAAGTACTACTCTGCGTTTGCCACCACGCATCACTTCATCAACGAACAATGAAACACCTTGTTCAACTGAAACGGTCTCTATACCTGCTTCCTCAAACACACTTTCGATTGAACCCCGGGTTGCCATGCCAACATCTTGCCAACCAGTCCATGCCAAAGCAAGGCCATGGGGTTCTGACTCGATGTGAGCGAGGCGTGACATTTCCGCATCAAGAATACAATTTGCTGCAGCATAATCAACTTGCCCGCCATTACCGAACCGCCCTGCAATTGAGGTAAAAGAACAGCAATATCGTAATTGTGTGCTGTAGTCTTTAACAGCATTAACTAGAGATTGCCAGCCATCAACTTTGACCGACATCACGTTGTTGAAGGTATCCCAATCTTTGTCAGCAACCATCTTTGAATCTTCAATTCCCGCACCGTGAATTATTCCTGTAATTGGGGCGCGTTTCTTCTTCAACTTTTTGAGGACTTTTCTGACCTGTTTACTAACGGTCACATCGCAGGCATGATAGGTAGCACTGTTACCACTTTCTTCTATTTCTGAAAGGGTTTTGTGAATGTCAATGGAGCGCTCAATCTTTGACCATGATTTTTCCCAATCAACAATTGTTACTTTGCCAGACTTTGAATCGCGCTGCATCTGTTTTCGCAGTTCCGTCTTCATTTGCTGCAATATTTCTTCTGAGGCATCGGCTAAACTTGAAAGAGAATCGTCAAGTTTAGTTCGTCCGAGTAATGCAAAGTGACAACCAACGCCTCGATTTGCTCGTGCTAGACCAACGATACAGGCAGCAGTAACTCCGGAACCACCTCCGGATACAAGGAACACATCATCGGCATTTAGCGACTGGGGCTCAGATTCATGTGGTTCATCATAGATACATACCTGCCATCTTCGCCCATCACCATCAAGCCCAATTTCACGCGGACCCATGTGCTCGATTTCGCTGAGTATTGTCGCTGCCAATTTGTCTGCGTTCACCAAAAGTTCAGGTGCAATATCAATTGCTCTAGCCCTGATGTTTGGTCTCTCTCTACCAAAGGATTTGACTATCCCGTGGGCACCAGCCCCCAATGGATTAAATCGATATCCGCCATTGCCATGCCGTCCATCGAGTGCTGAAATTGAACAAACAATACCATCACTGCGGTTTGCCAACTTTGCGTCTATTTGTTGCAGTACCCCAAATAGACCATGGCATACCATCTGTGTTTGTTGCTGGCTAGTAACCTCGGCCCAAGCAATTCCTGCTAAAGTACAAGGAGCAGTATGGATAACACCTGCAACGTCCAAGTCTGCAATGATTTCACCAAATTGAGAAAGGTGGTCTTGGTTTCCTGGGTCTAGTCTGATGATGTCAATGCCCCCATCTTTTTCAATTTTAATCTTTGAAGTGATACTGGGATCTAGCATCAACCTAACCGCTTCAGTACCACTTGATTCAAGTTGCTCACAGATAGCATTTCCAAGCCCCCATGAATCATCAGTCACAATAATGTATGAACCAGCCATATCTATTGGATGGGATTCTGATTCATCCGCTTCCTCAACTTCAACTACCCAGCGCCGAACTGTACTTTCAACAGGGTTTTCTGATGGAGATGGTTCAACTATCTCTAACTCTGGTTTAGAAGATACTACTTCTTTTTCCGGTGGTTCAAAATCTACTTTTTCCTGTGGTTCAGAATCTACCGTTTGCACCACTTTGCCTGTGCGCATTGAACCAATATAGGATATCATGTGGCCAAGGGTTGGATAATCGCGTAATTGGAATGATTCATCAACTGCAATGGAAAAATGTTCACGGCAATCGGCCATGATCTCCGCTTGCTTGACTGTATCAATGCCCAATTCACCTTCTAAGTCTTGGTCTAACTCCAAGAAATCTTCGGGATAGCCTGTGTGCTTTACCACGATTGCAAGTACACCTGACTCGACATCACTATCGGTTTTCTCTAGACTAGGGGGGTTATTCACAACCGACTCTTCGTCCACAGTATTGCTCTGCAAGGGTTGCTCTTCTTGGGGCTTTTGTTGCTCTTCACTTCCCTCGCCCATACTGATAATATAACTAATCATGTGATTTAGTGTTGGATGGTCACGTAACTGAAATGAATCATCAACTGCCAAGGAAAATGTCTCCCGTAAGTCGGCCATTATTTCTGCCTGCTTGACCGTGTCAATTCCCAATTCACCTTCTAAGTCCTGGTCAAGTTCAATGAAATCAGTCGGATAACCTGTGTGCTTCGCGACCGTCTCCACCACCTGCTGTTCAAGTCCGTCTGGATGTTCTCCAGCCGTTATTGCGGGAATTGTTTGACTTGCTGTCCTAGTAGGAGGATTATCTTCAACGATTTCCTCTTTCGCCGGTGAAGTCTCTTCAGATAATTTCTCTTTCACTTCCTGCTTTGGTGTTTCATCAGATAGTGATGGCACTGATTTTGGAACCATAGGTTCTGAAAGAGAGGAATCAGGTTTTGCATCTTGAGCACAAACCTGCCATTCACTGCCTTCAACGCCACCTATCAATGATTTATCCGGTGAAATATACGCTACTAGTTTGCGCTTCAATAAGCGTAATTCAACGTCGTCTCCTGCTTGCAGTTTTGCCCAATTCTCAACACTTTCTCTATCAACTCTATTGAGGGTTCTAGCAATTCTCTTGAACATTGTCAGAGCAATTTGACTGCCAAATCCTGCTGCATGGCGAAGCATGTATTCAACATCATATTCGCCGCCTTTGGAAAGCCTAAGATTTCCTAAAGCAGGGTCGGGTTGTTGGAAGTTAGCAATCGGCGGCAACCGACCTGATGCAAGCCCATACAATCCAGTGGCATCTTCAACACCTACACCCATCGGATGGCCTGTGAATCCCTTGGTATTGGTTATGATTAAACTCTCAGCAGAGTCCTTGAAAGCACCTCTAAGAGATTCAATCTCAGCGGCAGCCGAACCGCCTCTCGGTGGCGTAAATGGTTCATGTGACATGAATGTCGTCTTGGGTGCAATCTCGTGTCTATCAATACCCCAACGGTTTTCCATTTCAGTGACAAACTCATCAAAAGTTGTGGCAACATGAGCAACATCTAGCCTTGTAGGATGGAAGGCTGAATTTCCGATGTGAGCACCCAATAATTCAGCGTACGGAACTACTCCTCTCTCATCAGCGTGTGTTGATTTCTCAATTACGAATGCTGCTCCACCCATACCTAGCAACATCCCGTTACGTCTGACATCAAATGGTAACGCTACTTCTTCCACTACATTGCCCATTGAATGGGCACCTGCAGCAGCGAAACCTGCACCAATCCATTCCATTAAATCGTCACCAGTGGAATCGTCACCACTGATGACAATCACTCTGTCGCAGCGGCCTGAATCTAACCAATCCTCTGCGATTGCAAAGGCTGCTGGGGTGGATGCACATGCGTTGTTGATAGCCAAATTCGGGCCCCGTGCCCCAATCCACTGAGCAAATTGCGCGTGACCCATTGTTAGAACTTGAAGTAAGAATCTTCTATCAAAAGTACCATTCTCGTCAGCCCCATTGTTTAGTGCGTGCCGCATAGCCATGGCTATACCAGGAAATACAGAGGCGAAAACCACCCCAGTTCTTTCACGAATTGAGTTAGGAAGGTTCCATCCTCGGACTAACCTCTTACCAGCACTACTAACCTGTTCAACCGGCAGTAGTGGTAAGGCGGCATCCTTGAGTGCCTCTAACCCAGCGGCAAATGAAAGCGTCGTGGCAACATCCATTGCCGCCACTATTTTGGGATCAATCCCATACTGCTCAGCCAAATCAAAATAACCACCGACGCCTGCTAGTTGGGGTATTGTAGCAAAGGAATCACAAGGTACGAATTCAGCTCTGCCATCCGGGTGTTTAACGATTCTAACCATATTTTTGTCGAGTAAACGCTGCTTGACATCATCGGGTAATTCGGTGATGAAGTTCTCTCCTGCAATGATTCTCTCTAATGCATCTGGCTCAAATATTTCATCCATTCCCGGAAGACCAAGGCTTACTCCGGTCACCACATAGGGATTGGTTCTTCGTTCAGCATGAGGGTCTGAAGATAAGCCCACACTTGTTGCACCTTTCACCTTTTGAGAAACTGTGAATCCACTAGGAGGGGATAGCACCCATTCGTTTAGGGCTGCTAAGGACGTTAATTGGCTAGCATCGGGGGGACCTGACACAGATGCTTCAGAAGCGATGCTTGCTAGTAAGTCAGGTAACGTTTCATCAGTAATTCCAAGTGCTGAAAGTTGAAGTTCACCTTTGATGAGCCGAGCGGGATAACCAGTAATATCAGATATGCGGCTTGCAAGGTAACCCGCTTTGTCAGCAACCTGTTTGACGACATGATGTCCACTCTCAGTCGCTCTTGTTTGATGTTGATTATTCTCTGATGTTGTTGGCAATTGACCTCCTGAAGATCCATCCGGTAGTGGTCGAGCGCGAATTCGTAATTCTTCCATCTCTTCACTAGTAGGAGCATCACTAACAATTCCACTTTGCTGCCACACCTCCAAAGGTCCAGCCCTGAACCCTTCGGTGAGCCGGTTTGAATCAACCGAGTGCATTGATGGTATTCGTCCTGAAAGAGCACATACTGCTAGAGATGAAAGAAATGATGCCACACCTCCAACCTTAGGGTGGTTTGTGTTGGTTACAACCTTTGATTGTTCATCAAGAATCTGCTCTGTAAAAAGGGCCAATGCCCGCTTTGGCCCTACCTCAATGAATAGGCGGCCACCTCGGCTATACATCTCTTGAATCTGCCCAGTCCATTCTACTGCAGACGACATCTGTGGCGCCAATTGACGTAGGATTGCATCTTGAACGGTTTGTCCATCCTCAAGACTTTCTGGATAGAATTTACCATCATAGTTAGCGGTAATAGGTATTGAAGGCAATGACAAATCCAAACCTTCTAGAAAGCGACGAAGTGGTTTGTTGGCGGGTGCAACAATACGCGAGTGGAATGCGTGACTCGTCTGAAGAGTAACGCATGGAATGTTCAATTCACCAAACCGGTGAATTGCGTCTTGCATCGGTTCTGTCTCCCCGGCTATTACAGCCATCAACGGAGAATTCTTGTTGGCAGCAATAATGTAACCATCAACGGAATCAATCACCTCTTGTATTTTCTCAAGTGGCGCAGAGACACTTGCCATCAATCCCTTATCATTTACTTCAACGCTACCCATTTCAGTGCCACGAGCGGCGGCGGCACGCAATGCGTCGTGGAATTTCATTATTCCAGAGACCATCAGTGCCGCGTATTCACCTAAACTATGGCCAGCGACCATGTCGGGATTTATCCCATGCTCACTCAGCAATCTGTAAATTGCTAAATCAGCCGTCAACATTGCTGGTTGAGTGAATTCTGTTTGTTTCAATTTCTCTTCAGCAACTTTTGCCTGCTCTGCAGTGAGGTTATCGCGCAGAACAAACTCAGAAAGTTTCTCACCTGCAAGAATTTCAGCCATGGTTGAATCGGCTTCATCCCACGTTTCACCAATCACCTCAAACCTCTTTGAAAGGTCTAGCGTCATGCCAACATATTGACTACCTTGGCCTGGGAACATCTGTACCAATTTTGCGTCGGCTGGCAAAGCTTTCTCCTCGGTAATGAAAACCATCTGTTTTGCTAGAAATGTCCATTTAGAGGGGTCTGAGATATTGTCACTGAGTAAATCCATTCTCTTAGCTAATTGCCCCCAATTAGTCGCGACGATTCCACAGCGAGCGCCTTGTGGCTCAAAATCAGATGACAATTCCGAAAGGACTGCTGAAAGCCTGCGTCCTGCTGGGTCATCATCGAAATTTGAAATTGATGATGAAAAGAGAGTTGATTTAACACGTTCAATTTCTGAGGCTAAAGACTCAATGCCATCAGCATTCAGGAGCAGGATTCCGCCTTCAATTTCAAGTAATTCTTGATGGTTCATTGAGGGTGTTGTAGTTGAATCTAGAACGCTTGCAGCCGTTGGAACTTGTGACTGAGGTGGTGAACTTTTCGCCAATCTTCCAACTAGAGATTTGTGATGTTCTGGGTCATACTGCTCAAGTGCACAATGGAAATTTGTGCCTCCAAAACCAAACGCGGACACGCCTGCTCGTCTAGGTGCTTTAGAATGTGGAATGGGCCAATCAGAAGATATTGTAGGAACATAAAACGGGATTTCGTCCCAATTGACGGAAGTATTTGGTTGCTCAAACCCTGCGGATGGAGGTAAGGTTCTGTGATGAAGTGCTAAACTCGCTTTCAGTAACCCAGCCATTCCAGCAGCTGCTTTAAGGTGACCAATTTGACTTTTTACCGAGCCTACTGCAACAAAATCACCAGCGCCACGGTCTGCAAATACTCCAGCAAGTGTTGACAACTCTGTTGCGTCTCCAACCTTGGTGCTCGTTCCGTGAGCCTCAATCAATTCTACTGAGGACGGTGAATATCCGGCCTGCTGATATGCCCGCATAACTGCCTGCTTTTGACCCCTAGTTGATGGCGCTGTGATTCCTTTTCCTCTGCCATCGCTTGAGGAACCGATACCGCGGATGACACTGTAAATTGTATCGCCATCTGAAATGGCATCCTCCAATCGCTTGAGAACTACACAACCTGCGCCTTCCCCCATCACGAATCCATTGGCACGCACGTCAAACGGCCGTGAATGAAGTGGAGAGAGAGCACCGATAGCGCTGAATTTAGCATATGTTCCTGGATCCATAGTTCGGTCACTTGCACCACATAGCATCAAATCCGTCTGGCCGGTTTGTAGCATCTGACAAGCCCCAACCAAAGCGGCAAAAGTAGAGGCACAAGCAGCGTCAGCACTGAAATTCGGGCCTTGTAAGTCTAGCAGATTGGCCACTCGCCCAGCAACTACGTTGGCTAGTTCTCCAGCCATCGTGTCTTCATCAATTCTCGGCGTACCATCTGTGATTGCTTCTTTGAATTCTTCGCTGCTAGTTTCTGGCATGCCGGCTTCAACTGCTTTGCGCGTAATTTGGTCTGCGTAAACACGCTTACTTGACAGCACTCGGTTTTCTCCGCCTAAGGCATTAGCAAATATCACTCCACAACGAGCCTTTGGGATTTGTAAACGACTGTTTTCACCAATATAACCAGCATCCTCTAACGCTGCTGCTGAAACCTCAACCGCCCACAATTGAGTATCATCAATTTGAGAAAGCGTTCCTGGCGGTTGTTTCCAACGCCGCCAATCAAACTCAAAACCTTCAACAAAAGCGCCAATCTTTGAGTAAGTTTTGCCTTCTATGGCACTACCAGGTTCACCTTCAACCCAAAAATCGTCGGGGTCCCATCTATCAGCGGGTACTTCACGAATTGAAACTTTGGCATTCAACACATTATCCCAAAATGACTCAATATCTGGCGCGTCTGGCAAAAGAGCAGACTGCCCCACTATCGCAATCGGCGCGAATGGATGTTGGGGGACTTCGTCCAGTTTTTCGGTCATATTACCACCTCAATCCGAGATACTGTCCGGTACCATAATGCTAGAATATCCTGCATCAACGTGAATTATTTGTCCTGTGACACCTGAAGACAAAGGCGAGGCTAACCAAGTTGCACACCCTGCAACATCTTTCTGTGTGACATTTCGACGTAATGGTGAGTTCCTCTCCACATGGTCAAGTATGTCATCGAAGCCAGGAATACCACCTGCCGCTAAGGTTTTGATTGGTCCTGATGAAATTGCGTTCACCCGGTGGCCATCTGGGCCAACATGATTTGCAAGTTCACGAGTCCAAGCCTCTAATGCTGCTTTTGCTATGCTCATCACACCATAGTTTGGCACCCATCTAGTTGAGGCCGCATAGGTTAGAGTAATTGTTGAAGAATTAGGAGCAAGGTGTGGCAAAGCGTAGCGCATCACTCTTTGTAGAGAATGAGCGCTGATTGTCATCGCAGTGTTCATCGGGTCATTTTCAACGAACAACACTGGTCGGTCAAAACATTGGCGCGGAGCAAATCCAATAGCATGAATGACAATATCTGCTTTTGCCCCTGGGTTGGCCTTTTGCCACTCTGTGAAAAATTCGGCTGTCAATTCATTGGTTTCTACATCAATTGGGTAAAATGCTTCAATACCATCTAAATTCTCTTTTAACTGAAATACACGGCTCATAAATCGCTTCTGAAAACCTAGAATTAACTTGCATCCTGCTGCTGATAATTGCTCGCATATTGCCCATGCAATGCTATCTTCGCTCGCTACGCCAAATACTAGTGCAGTTTTTCCCTTTAGTTCCAACATTAAAGCACCTGTTTCTACCAACATCGGTTCGCCGGCGAAGACGCCTTCAAGACCTTTGCCTACTCTGTGAGACGACAGCGTCATTCACGAAGGGATGTAATTATCCCAAAAATGTGTACATTACCCCATCATTTGAGCACAGTTATCAAAATTCCGACCATAGGTCGGGTAAAAACCGAGGTTAAAGTGGTCAATAATTGACAACTTTCACAATTCATGTTCAACATAAGTCAAATTGTGCTTATTTGCTGACTTAATATGACTTTATTCATATTCGCCATACAATGCCTCAGGCAGATCAATATGGATAGCACTCAACACCGCTTCTGCATCCAACCCTCTACCAATTAGAGAAGTTGCAAGAGCTTGGGTTCTTCGAGGCACTGTCTTTGGACCAAGTACTGCTCCAGGCCTTCGTGGGTCATCCATGTAATCCGTTTCCATTAGGAACCCACCTTCATTTTGCCATATTGTATCTGAAATATCCTTGATTGAATCACGTCCAACCACTACAGAAGAAGTCAAGCCATGTGTGAAATTTTTACTGATATCCGCATCGGCATGGTGGTGAATTGCACCGAATCTTGGGAAACCTACATGGTCACAAATATTAGCAATTTCACGGTTAGTTTTTTCACCATTCGCGTCGAGATGGAGTTGAGCAGGAACATTTGCCTTTTTGCACATTGAAAGCACTTCAATCAAAATCTCATCTGCTTGATCTAACACTTCATCACTGACATCCCAATGAGGCCGACCTACTTCACCAACCCCTACTGCCAAATTTTCTTCACAAAATTCAATTGCTAATTCTACCGCTTGAAGATGTAATTGATTAGATTCTTCCGTACCTAACGAAGCACACTGATGAACCCACGCAGCAGGGTGAGGGCCGAGTACAACCCGAACCCTCAAATCACATTCCAAGCGAACTTGCTCAGCCATTGCTACAGTGTCTTGATATGCCTTTTTTACATCCTCCAAATTATTTGGTAAGTTATCAAAATCCGGCTTGTGAACTAATACTAAATCTGTGCCGCCAACACGCTGAAAATCAGCCGCAGCATCAAGATAACGTCCAACTCTATCCAAGTGAAAATGGTTGTCTAAAATAGGGCCATTCCATTGCCCATCAACAAGAGTCATTGTGGCCCCTCACGATTCTTCTTCTACTTCTTCTTCTTCTTCTACTTCAAGTGCGGCTTGCTCAGGCTCTGGCTCAACTTTTTCTTCGGTAATATCAGATTTCACCAGAACTTCAACGAATAGACCTTCAGCATCAAATCTTTTACCCCAATGTGTGGCCGCCATCTCAACCAAATTTTTATGTCTAGCACCAAGAGCAATCCCAAGTCCATTAGAAAAGAATAGTAGATCCATGTCGTGCAATTTATCACTAATGCGAACACACTCAAGTCTCTCGTCTTCTTTAAATTCAGGATAATATTCTGAAACCTGGTCAGTTCGTAGTGGTTGACCAAAGTCAAACGAAACAACCAGAGGTCCTTTCTCAGTGGTGATCCCTTCATCTGGCCTACCTAATCGGAGTAACATTTCACGAGCCGCTGCCCAAGCAACCTCTGAGTGATTTGTACCGTGTACCACCAGCCTTCCTTCTTCATCAACTAGCAATGTCGCGCGTGGATTCTTAAGAGCCAATATCACATACTTTCCACTCTTCTTTCCACCTAGAGTTTTGATGACCTCCTCGGCTTCAAATGGTTGGGGGGCTGTGAACCTGACCAATTGGTTCTCTACCCTGACTTTTATAGCACTTCGACGACCCATTATCACTCCTCCAACCCGACTGCTTCAACTGCTTCCACTTCTACGTTAGTCTTGAGCGTTGCGAGTATATCTCCCATCCAATCTTGGTAAATTGGGACTATCAACACTGGCTCTTCTTTGGTTAACGAAAGATCTGCGAGTGCACCGCGTAAACGGCTTGCAAAGCGATGATTTCTCCTCTCTTGCAATTCAACTGTAGAAAATGATTCCGAAATTCGCCACCAAGTTCCTGCTAACCCTGCCGCTATAGCAAGTGAATCCGAACCTTTTGATATTGGAGGTTCGCTAACTTCTGGTTGAGTACGCTTCCATGTTTTTGCGAACCGTCTCCGAGCAAATAATTGCAAAAACATGCGAGACAATTTTGCAGCCTCATCTGCAGTTTCTTCTAACCAAGTGAGCCAATCCTCATCTTCAACTCCTGGCTCTACGAAATAAGTAGGAATACTATCCCTATCCGCTAACTTGAGTAAGCGCCGAGGCTCTGGGTCAGGAAATTTCGCTCCCTTGACATCCTCTAACAACTGCATGCGAATCAACATCCGCGCTAAATCACCACCGCCGTGAATTGCCAATATGGTTGTAGATCCTTTACCAGAGCCCTCCATCTTCTCTTCGTCCTCCCAAGATTCCCGCTCTTCTGGATGTAGTAAAAACGCAAGCCCATCCCAATCATCTCTAGGGCGAAGACTACGTGGTAGTACAACAGTAGGAATGTAAGGGAAAAATCGGATTACCCCCCCATCAGGGTCATTCCAATCCACCGATTTCCAAGGCCAAGACAAGAGAACACCTCAACCTAGAATTGATGAATCTTTGGCTAAATCTTTGGTGATATTCTTCTGATGGCTCTCCAAAGTCCCACCACCAATTTCGAGAAGTTTTGCATCTCGCCACAATCTCTCAACAACGTATTCGCCAACATAACCGTAGCCACCCATTACTTGCATTGCTCGGTCAGCAATATCTTTCGCTAGTGTTGTCGATACCAACTTTATGCCATCAGAATCCAACCGATTACCACTCTGCTCTACATCCATTTGTCTAGCAACATTGTAGAGATATGCTTCCATCCCACGCCATTCAGCGAATGATTGACCGATGTAGCGTTGTATCTGACCGAAATCTCTGATTGGTCGCCCAAATGCTTCTCTCTCTGTGGCATAGCGATTCATTTCTTTGACTGAGCGGCGAGCAATTCCTAGACTCATCGCCGCTAAAGTAAGCCGTTCTAATTCCAGATTGCGCATCATATGAATCATTGACTCTCCGCATTCGCCCACGAGGCTATCAGGACCAACTACACAGTCATCATAGACTAACTCAGCAGTGTTGGAGCCTCGCATTCCAGTTTTGTCAACAATCTTTTGACCAACTGAA
>Ga0209403_10004310_pt1 | contig 15558 bp, 8 predicted proteins | sample ArcticOcean_MG_C_8_FD_187440 | JGI IMG/M metagenome (GOLD analysis project Ga0209403, IMG submission 187440) | Marine microbial communities from western Arctic Ocean - ArcticOcean_MG_CB11_86 (SPAdes) (version 2) | ecosystem: Environmental > Aquatic > Marine > Oceanic | place: Arctic Ocean... | reverse complement strand
GCGTCAATGTGCTCCTCCCAGATGAAGTTTTCAAGCTTGTAGAGCTTTCGCATAATAATCATCAGCGTGACTACGGCGGAAACACCGGAGTGGACGGCACCGATAACGAAGTAGGGCGCGAATATGGTGACGTGCCACGATGGAACCAGGGAAACGCTGAAGTCCCACGAAACGATACTGTGGACGGATACGAATACCGGCAGGATCAGCGCGGATAGCAAGATGCCTGCAAACCCTTGGATCTTCCATTGACGCGGGTTACCGTGCCAGCCCAGGGACAGGACACCGTAAACGGACCGACGCCACCCGGTGCTGCGGTCGCGGATGATCGCGAGATCAGGGATGAGGGCCGTGTACACGAAGAGCATGCTCGACGTGAGGTAGGTGGTGATAGCGATCGGGTCCCACACGAGCGGAGAGCGAACGTCAGGCCAAATGCCGCGCGCCCAGTCGTAGGGGAAGACCCAGTAGAAGATTCTCCACGGACGGCCAGCGTGAACCAACGGCATTGTGAGCGATGCCATTAGAGCAAACACGGTCATCGTCTCAGCGGCGCGCACCATGGGCCGGCGCCATTCAGCTTGGCTGAGACGCAGGATGGCCGAAATCATGACTCCTGCGTGACTGATGCCGACCCAGAAGATGAAGTTGGTAATGAAGAAGCCCCAGAACACCGGTTGTCGTAGGCCGGTGACTCCCAAACCCTGATTGAACAGCCAGCCCACGGCGCCGACGGCGCCCGCGACGACGATGCCTAGGAGAGAGACTAGCACGATCCACCAGAGAGGCGTGGTGAGAACCGTGCCCAACAACTGTTGGTTAATCTGTGCTTCGGTCAGTATTCTGCGGTGGTACATCTGCTTCTAATTTCCTAGTGCGACTTCGCGATGACCATTGCGTACCGCGCGAGGAACCGGCGGACTTTCGTGAGGCGCAGGCCTTCGCCAACCTCCCACATGGATACTACGGGAATAATCTTATTGACGAGCGTGAACAGGAGAAGCGCTCCTGAGATGCCGCCGACGACGATGAGGACGTCGGCCACACCCGGCAGCTGACCTGCAGGAAGCTCGGGAAGAACGTGTGGCCATGGCTCACCCGCTGGCGGGTCGGGCACGGAGAACGGAGCCACGTACCAGCGGATGTGGTTCACAAGGGCGCCAACAAGCACGCCCGCACCTACGATGGTTGGTCCCCAGATGCTGCGGCGGACGGGATTCCAAATCAAAGCAACCAAGGGACCGATGAAATTCAATACGAACGAAATCATCAGCGGGTAGCGGTAGGAATCGAGAACCATAAAGCGAATCAGCTCGGTCTCACCGGGCTGGCGACCGTACCAGAACGTGATGAAGCTGCCCCACCAGAAATAAAACCACAGCAGCGAGAAGGCAAGCAGGGGTTTCGAGAGCGCCCAGAACTGGTCGATTCCAAAGTAGCGTTCGTAACCGCCGAAGCGGCGCATCACGTACATCACGACGAGCGTCATGCCGACCGCGCCCTGGAGAGCGTTGATGAGTGCCGTAGCGGGTGCTATGGCATCTTTCATGCCGGGCAGGAGTCCTGCCTGGAAGTCCGCCTGCAATAGCGTTTGCAGAGTCGGGTAGAGCATCAGGTAGAAGGCGCCGAAGAGCAGCGCGCCGGAGTGGAGGAGTCTCCATTGCCTGACGTTGCCCGTCCAACCCAGCGAGAGCGCTCTCGCGAATCTGCCGCGAGGGGAGCGGGGCATGTGGTCCCGGACGGCAGCCAGATCAGGCAGCGCTAGTAACCAGAGCAGGAACAGTCCGAGCAAGACGACCGTCCCCCAGACCATGAGATTTCCGCCCCTGAATGCCATCCAGTGGGGGAAATCGAACCAGATGTCCAGCCGGCCTTCCGTTTCAGGAAGCGCGATAAGGGACGGAATGAGCATGAGCCAGATCAAAACGCCTGTGATCGCCATGTTCTCGGTGAGCCTGGTGAGCGGGCGGCGCCAGTTGGTCTTCGCGAGCCGTAGACCCGCGGAAATAATGGGCATGGCCAGGAACGTCGAAGCCAAGAACGACAGCGTTGCGGTGTAGTAGCCCCAGTTGGAGCGGTCATCGAAACCGTCGGACAATCGGATGATGAATCCGACTATGCCACCGGCAAAAAGAAGGGCCAACAACCAGACCAAGCGCCAGTAACGTTGGTTAACGTTCTGGAAGCGGGCCATGATATCGCTGGCTACTTCTTGGTGCGTGGGCACCCGTGGAATCGCGTGCTCGTCATGCGCCATGCGTGTCGACCTGCTTCAAGTACACGAGGCTTGGGGCGGTGCCCAGGCCTTCGTGCATGCGGAATCGACGCTCGTCGTCTTGCAGCTTACTGACTTTGGAGTCAGGGTTGTTCAAGTTGCCGAACGTCATTGCTGACGTGGGACATGCCTGTACGCAAGCCGGGTCAAACGAGCCATCAGGAACGTCGTTTGGGGTCTTGGAGCGAGTGTGACGGCGGATGCGCTGCACGCACATGCTGCATTTTTCCATTATTCCGCGACTGCGGACGGTGACATCCGGGTTCAGCTGATGACGCAGGTCCTCGGGCCAGACGGGCTCCCAATAGTTGAACGACCTCGCGTGGTAGGGGCAGTTGTTGCCGCAGTATCGCGTGCCGACACAGCGATTGTAGATCTGAACGTTCAGACCATCATTGTTGTGGTACGTTGCGTACACGGGGCAAACGGGCTCGCAAGGCGCGTTCTCGCAATGCTGGCACAGTACCGGAATGAAACGGGCCTTAATGTCGGGCCACTCGCCTTCCCAGTAACGCTCTATCCTGATCCACTCGATTGCCCGCCCCTCGATGAAGGCCGACGACTCGTTAATCGGAACGTTGTTCTCGGCCTGACACGCGATGACACACGCTTCACAACCTGTGCAACGATCCAGGTCGATGACCATGGACCATTTGAAGGCTTCGGAGCGGTCCGTTGCTGATTGTGGTTTCGTCTGCGTTGCCATCTATTGCCTATTGCCTCAATGTCCAGAAATGGACCTAGCTGTGACCGCGGTCGCCTTCGCCGAGCTTGAACACTTCGATCACAGGTTCACCCGGTAGCTGTCGGGCCTCTTCGATCCCCTCAAGCTTGGGCAACCCTACTCTCACGTTGGTCTTGGTTAATCGGACGCGGGTGCCTGCCCATGCGAGCGAGCCCGTGTCGGTATCTTCGGTCTGCGCGACGATGTCCAAGACGTTGGAGCCGCGACCTGCCGCATAGGTCGTGAACTGCTCGTGGCCCTGGCCAATAGGCACGGCGGCCACTGCTGGTGGAGTCGCCGGATTGACGTACACAGGCACGCTGATGAACCCGCCCAACGCGGACTCCAAAGTGACAACGTCATCCTGCTTCACTTTGAGGTGTTCCGCAGTTTTGGGGTTGAGCTCAACCCACGTGCTCCACACGACAGTGGTGAGTGGGTCAGGAACGGACTGGGCCCAGGGCAGGTGGGCGTATTGCCCAACGCCAATCCCGTGACCCTCGAAAGGGACGAGGTGTAGCGGGAATGAGTTCGGATTACCCACGATCTGGGCGCGCTCCGGCGTGCGCGGAAGAGTCGGGGGTATCGGAGTACCACTGACGGTGTCACCTTGATCCCACCAGCCACCACGCTCAAGGGACCGCTTCCAGAACTCCTCGAACGTTGGCTGCGTAACCGAGCCTCGGTTCGTGCGGTGCAGCTCGCGAGCTTCTGCGCGGACAGCGTCCCGCATGGAGCCCCATGGCATCGCGTTGCCAAGCTCAGCTGCCGCGCGGATCAGCACATCCCCGAAAGCCATAGTGTCGCGGAACCGGTTGATCACCGGCTGTTGGAAAGCGACCGTCCGGTATCCCGGACCGACATCAGGGGTGTCCGATCCCCACTCTTCGAAGGGCGTATGCCCTGGAAGAATCAGATCGGCACGAGCAGTTGTGTCGTCCAAGAACGATGAGAAGCTGACGATGGTGTCGAGATTGTCGAGAGCCTCGGTCACCTTGAGTTGAGCAGATAGTCCGTGAACGAGATTGGCGTCGCGCACCAACAATACTTTGGTGCCGCCCGAGCGCATGGCGTCCAACGCTGCTTTCCAATCGCGGACCGGCGCGCCGGTAATCTGCGACTGATGATCAGCGGGGTTGAAGACCACTCCGCCCGGTACGTTGACTGAGCCTACCAAGTAGTTGAGCGCGTAAATCGCCGTAAGGTTGAACACTCCGTTGGTGTGCGCGCCTGCTGAACCACCGCCAATGGCGAGAGCTCTGCCGTGTGCGCCGGCGAACCTGTGCGCGAGGTCGGTGATGGCGGTGGGAGACATCCCGATCTCGGTCGCGACGTTGGAGGGTTGGTAGCGCGAGAGACGATTGATGTCCCCGCCGGTGAGCGCGCGTGCGGCGTTGGCGTCACCCAAGCCTTCTTTGATGATGACGTGTGCGATGGCGAGGGCTAAAAGACCTTCAGCACCCGGATGTACGTAAATCCAGTCGTCCGCCGCTGCTGCGGTGACCGAATAGCGGGAGTCGACCTGGACGAGGTGGCCGCGCTCGCGACCCTCGCCCTGCCTGAACTCGCCGTAGCCCCGCATGAAGTGCGTGGGGTCGATCCAAGTGCCGAGAAAGTCGGCGCCGAAACTCATGATGAAATCTGCGCGAGCGATGTCGAAATCGGGTAGGGCGTCTTGGTTGTATATCTTCTTAATCGCGGTCCGGAGGATTGTCTGGTCGATGGGATCGAACCCGAGCGATGGCGCGCCGTAGTCCTTGGCGAACCGTTTTATGACGTCGGCGAGTTTGCCGCGGACGGGTGCGGTGGCTATCAGAACGGACGCCGGGTCGGCGTCGGCCAGGATCTTCGTGAGTCTGTCGAGGGCGTCGGGCCAGCCGATGGCGCGGAACGGGCCGCCCTTGGCTATCCTGACCATGGGTGACTTGATACGGTCGGGGTGGTAGGTCGCCTGAAGCATGGCTTCAGCGCGGATGTGGTGCTTGCCGGTGTTGAGCGGGTAGTCGGGGTTGCCCTCAACCTTCTTGGCACGGCCTTCCATCACGCGAACGAGCAGCCCCTCACTGCCAGCGCCCACCTGCGCGACGGTCGCATAGTAGTTATCGCGCCCCGTGACCAGGTCTTCGGGAAGTTCGACGGGGCTCTGCACCTGGATCTCGTGGTCGGGAACGCGGCAGCCGTTAAAGACCACGGCGCCTACGCCCGTGACCCCCGCCCACTTGAGGAACTGCCGTCGTGTCAGACCCATCCGTTACCCTCAATCTTCCTTCGGTCGTACCGTTGTGATGCCGTACTAGGTCGCCCGCGCTCTAGTAGTGGCAGGTTGTGCAATCGGTCGGTGCGTTGTTGTCGCGATGGCAATCGACACAGTCGCGCATCTTGAGGTTGCGCACCTGCTCAACAACTTCCATGTTTGCCACGTCGCCGTGGCACGTCGTGCAGGAAACCCCGTTTTGAATATGAGGCGCGTGCACGAATTGAACGTGATCGGGAACCCGGTGCACCCTGATCCAATTGACGGGTTGAGGGTTACCACCCTCGTCGAATAATTTTGCGAGCTCCACGGCTGCGGTATCGCTGTCAGACCGCGTACCGTCAATCTTGCCGAAGTCATGGCAGAACAAGCACTGAGCAACCGCAGGAACCGTTGCTGCCTCGTCGGTGCTCACCTTGCGGTGGCAGAACTGGCAGTCGATACCTGCTTCCGTTACGTGCGTGGTGTGTGGGAATGCGATGGGTTGCGTGGGGCCGTCGCCGAAGCCGAGAACCGCCGGCGGGGAACTCCACCAAGACTGGAGGACGAAGTAGCCGACCACTGCGACCACCAGCGCGACGCTGAGTCCGACCACGGGCACCATGACTTTGATGAGAGTGTTGTTGTTCATAACTTAGGAGCTGACGCTAACAGGCGACGCTATTGTGCCCCCTGATAGTAGATGCTCGTAATCACATCGAGGCGCACGGAGAACTGGTACGCACTGAAGAGGCCCATGGCCAAGAAGGCGGCACCAGCGAGGTACAGCGGAGGCCGTACCTTTCTGCCAAGATCCGCAGAAAGATCGCGAGAATTCACAAGCGACGGAATCATCCCATGCGCTAGTAGCATCGAACCGCCAAGGCCTGCAGCGGAGCCGAGGATCTGCCATAGCGTCGCCAGCAGATCGCTGATAGCAGCCCAGTCGGCGGCGGAGATGAAAGCGGGGTCGGGGCCTGTCATGGTTGTTCTGGCGCACTCTACGCCGCGCCTCAGTCGGGGCGCGGCCTTATGGATTCAATTTTTGGAGGGTGGAGGAGCAGTGGCTCCGACGCCTACGTTACAGGTGGGCACGTTAGACGACCCACAGATGAGTGTCAACTCCCCCTTGTGACGGATTTCGCATACCCGGCGCGGCCAGCGAGTTTCGCAATTCGTACGTCCCGTCGCGGCGTGCGGGAGCCCGCCTATGGGTCGGCGAAAATTTACGAACTCCGCCGTACCTTGCGGATGATATCCTCGGGGCGTGCCCTAGAATGTCCGTGCACGATTTGGGCAGTGAGGCAACATAATGGCCAATGGTGAAGTAGCGAAGGGCACGACCACTCGGCGTGGTTTTCTCAAGCGAGTAGCGCTTGTGGGCGCTGCGGCATCCGCCCTGGGATTGCTCTCGCGTGGTCCATTCGCCGGGTCCAAGACGGGCGATCGTTCCATTCCTTCAGGATTGCCTGGCGCTGGGTCCATCTTCCAACCGAAGAACGACGGTCGGCGTCCATAGCTTTCGGACTCCCGCTCGCTTCGTTTGTGTTGCTCGCCCTTAATTAAGCAAAGCCGAGAATGAGAGCAGCAAGCAACGTTAATCCTGAATTTCGACGTTGCCCTAACTCTATGTGGTGATTGGCGGTCGCCACTACTGGCACTCCGTGCTCTTGGGCGTTCCCTGGGAGGCCATTGCTGTGACTATGGTACTTCCCGCCCGCTCCTCGCCTGATGATTACGCCCTTCGTCGTCGCCGGGCCTTCGCTTGGAAACTGACGCCGATGTCGGAGTCGTTCGCTATCGAGAGGAGAGTGACCATTCTCCTTGCATCGTTCACAACAATTGGGATAGATCATGCCTGTGTTTTCAGGCCGTTTCACGCTTGACATTGAGAGCAGGGAACGACTAAAGTTCCCGAATAGCCTCGCGAAGAACGAGGCCGACCTTTGCTTTGAGCGTTCCCGTCAACTGGGAGCGGAAAATGCAAGGCGAAGAATTAGGACGAGGAGAACGAACGCGTGAGTCTCTCAACACTACGTGTGGCACGATTCCCGATTAGCATTCTGATTGCAGCACTGGTCCTAGTGGGCCTGTTGCTGTTCCCTGGGCCGGCCTTTGGTGTCCAGAACTCCATCGACGTGAACTCAGGTGCTGCGTTGCCTGACTCCGGCGGGGGCGCCTCTCGTTATTTGCTGGGGGAAACGATTGTTTTCCCGCCAGTGCAGACGCAGGTTCAGTTTTCCGATTTGGAAGACGCTGTTATTTCTCGTGTGCAGCTGGTCGTCTCAGGCCCACAGGGCATGACGGTTACGTTGCCTGTGGAGGAGGGTACCTACACCACAGGCCAGCTCCCGGATCCGTCACAGGTTTACGGCGATATTAGCGTCACGGTGGCCTATGAGGATGTGACTGCTTTCGGTTATGGCTACGGCGGCGGCTTCTTTGGGGACTTCGCGGGCTACGGCTATAAGAGGTCATCGTCACCGGATGGGGTTATCAAGTACGGAATCAGCTGGACGCCACCAGTGTTGCTCGACCCGGCCCCATCCTTCTCGCTACTCACGGATGGGATAACCGATACAAAATTCGCGATTCCTCAATTGGCAGCACCTAGTGCGATTTCGGGAACGGTTCTGCCTGCTACGGACGCCGTATTCACAATCCCTCAGGTGGGGGCGCCTTCCTTCGGCACCGTCCTGCCCAGCACTATTGATGCGTGGACCGGCGGTGCCATACCGAGTGTGACGGTAACCACGAACGCTGCAGCAGCGTTACCCGCGTTGCCGAATTCCACGACCTCGGCCCCATACGGATTTAATATTCCTACCCTCGCGACCGCTTCGGCGCCCGTTGGGGTCGGGGAAGTAGTAGTCAGCACGTTCCCGGACACTAGCGCCAGCTTTGACATCCCGGGATTGTCAGCCGCGGAAGCACCATCAGCTGTTCCTAATGCGCCTAACGCTTCAGTCGCGTACACAGTTCCCTCGGCGCAGCTCGGCAGGGCCCTGGGCACCGACAACACTAATTTCTGGGTCGTGTCCGACGGGGCCGGAAGTGGTGGAGTGGACCTGCTTGTTAAATTGGACGCTGCTGGAGCCGCGACCGGAACTTCCATTGATGGCCCGAGCGATTCGATAGAAGGTATCGCGTTTTTGAACGATAAGTTGTTTGTGGCGGAGAGTGAGTTCCGTTGCTATGACCACATTGAAAACGCATGCGAGAACTCCCACCGCATATACCAGATTGATCCCACCGACCCACCAACGAATAACGCGCAATGGGCAGCATCCACGGAGGTAAGCCCTCGGACCGCTGGCAAAACAATCAACATTTTCAGCTTGGTTGACCCCTGGGAAAACATCGGTGGTATCACGGCCCAGGGCACTGGTGCTTCGGGAAGTCTGTGGATTACCAACCAGTACGGCTGGAGAATGTACAACGTCTCTCAGGCGGGTGTGGAGCTGGATTCACCGAACCCGGATAATTACGTTGAGAGCATGGACGGTATCGCGTACAACAGCGCCGACAACCTGCTGTACACGGTGGATCAATCTTCGGGCGTAGTTAGCTCGTGGACGACTGACGGTGGATTTGTCGCCGAGTACTCCATGGTGAAGAACGGCACTTCAACGAAGGTTCCTAATATCCGTGGTATGACATTCAAGACGGTGAGCAGCGCTGAGGTGCTGTTCATGGCTAGCGCTAGCTCAGGTGAGGTTTACCAGACATTCTTCCCCGCGACCGTCAGTACGTCTCCGCGTGGTCTTGCTTACTCAAGCGCGACGTCCACTCCCGGTGAGGCGCTGTGGGTATTGGTTGACGCATCTCCAAAGGACAAGTTGCTTAAGGTCAACCCCTCCACTGGAGCGTTGATAACGGCCTTCGGGACGAACGGTTCCGTGGATGCACCCAGCGAGGAAACTCAGGGTATTACGTTCTTGGGGTCCAGCCTGTACGTCATCGCAAACGACGCCGATAATCGAAAAAATCTCTACCAGGTGAACTCGCAAACGGGTGTGGCGGGGAATCCCGTCGATCTCCAAAACAGTGCAAACGTCTGGGATGATCTTGGCGGCATAACCAACAACGGGACGAACTTGGTTGTTCACACCCGTTCTTTCAACAATAGTATTTACGAAATTGACACCAGCGGCGAGCTTGCCGGCCAAGAGCAAGGCTGGCCATGTTGCCCGAGCTTTAATGGGGTTCGTGGGTTCGCCTACCACAGTGGTAGGGCGGAGTACTTCGGAGTCCGTGACAACGACCTAGGGATTTACAACGCCAGGTTTGAGTACAAAGAAGCAGTGACTTTGACGCAAACGGTCGGTCCTGTGTCCCTCGACATCCGTGGGATGGACTTCAATGGTGATGTTCTTTACTCCGCTCACCTAGTCGGTTCGACCGGAAAGATCAGTGCATCGTTCCTGGGTACAACCGTCAGCACTACCCCGACCGGTATGGCACACACTCCGGCAACATCAACATTCGGCGATGCCCTGTATATCCTTGTCGACGCTGAACCTGTGGATCGGCTCCTCAAGGTAGATCCGTCGGATGGAACCCTGATTACAGATTTCAGCACCGATGGTGCAGTTGATGCCCCGAGCAACGCTACCGCTGGTATGACCTTCATCGACACGGGAACGTCGTCGACAAGTTTCTTGTGGATTGTTGCGAACGAAGGCGGCGACTGGGAAACGACGACGACGCTTTACAAGATAAATCCGACCACTGGCGCGCAAGTGGGTGCCGCGGTTGTCGTGAATGACATATGGGGCGCACAGGGTGGGATCGCCAACGATGGGACCAACCTCATACTGTTCAGTCAGGACAATGCGGAAGTCACTACGGTAGGCACTGACGGGAACATGGTCGGTATGGGAGATCGTTGGTTGTGCTGCCCGATGAACGCCTGGGGCGCCACTGGGTTCGGCCGCCACTCGGGTCGGGACCAGTACTTCGCGGCCAAGGGCAACACTCTCCTGACACTTTCCGGGGACCGCAACACGATTATCAGTGAGCAGACGTTGTCGCTTGACGGCACGCAACTCGGCTATAGCGCAGACATTCAAGCGTTGGCATTCGACCAAGACGTGGTCTATATCGCTCGCGTTGAAAGTAGCGCAGGCAAAATCTCCGTCGGTAAGCTAGTCGCCGCAAACAGTACAGACCCGCGCGGGCTTGCATTCTCCCCGAGCGGCAGCACCCTTCAGGGGACGACCATCGGAGAGGCTCTTTGGGTTCTAACCGACGGTTCACCGCTCGATGTGATCCTCAAGGTGAACCCGGATACTGGAGCGCTGATTACCGCTTTCTCTACGGATGGTGCGATTGACGCCCCGTCAAATAGCACCGAGGGCATGACGTACCTAGATGGTTACTTGTGGGTGATCTCAAACGCCATGCACGGTGAGCGGAAGCTATACAAGATCAAGGCGACTGATGGGTCGCTATCGAACACCTACAATTTGCAGGACGTGTGGGACGACATCGGTGGTGTGACCAACGATGGGACGAACATCTTCTTGCACTCCAGTGACAATGATCAATGGTGGTCCTACGACGCCAATGGAAGCATGGTGGAACAGGGTAATCGTCAGGGAGTGAGCAGTGGCAGCGGGGGCCATTGTGGAGGGCCGTGCGGAGACCCGGGCGAACCTGCTAATGCCGCTGCGTACCGAGCGGACGCCAGCCAATTGGTGACCGGAAATGACGGTGCCTTGCAGCAGTACGTGGAGGATAATGATCAGTACGGCTTCGCTGGGGAATTCGAGCCGACTGGTTTGGACGCGTCATACGGTATAAGGGGTGCAACGTTCGACTCCAACACCGCTGACGATGCAGCTGACGACGTTTTGTATGTTGCCCATGCCACAGGGAAGATTTCCAAGACTGCGGTACCGGGTGAGGTGTCTAACATCCCCCGAGCGTTGGCCTATGATGCCGTCGCTGATGAGTTGTTCATTCTCGTGGCAGGCAAGGGGTCGGCCACGGCCCACGTCCTCGTAGTTGACCCAGACGCGGGCACGACCATCAAGCGTCACTTCCCGGCCGAGAGCGCAAACGCGTACTCCTTGACCTACATGGATACGACCAATGACAGCGTCAATAATGGATTGCTGTACATGGGCTACACCACCGAGCACCGAGAGCAGAGAGTGGTGACGGTCAACGCGACAACGGGCGCGGTCATAGATACCCTGAATACGGACTTCTGGGACACCCCAATCGGAATGGCGAATAACCAGGAAAGACTTCTGGTCACCCAGGAAAACAACGGAAGTATCAGCCAGATCAGAGCGAATGACGGCAACACTGTTCGCGATGTGTTCCTGTTCGATGTCAACGACCATAGCCGACAGTTTTGGAATGAGAACTTCCCCGCACTGGCATACCTCGCCACCGATGAAGAGTATTTCCCTGTTAGCACCAATAATAATGTGTTCAGGTTTGACCTCGATGGGCGACTGCTAGATGAATGGGCGTTAGATGGCCTGGGCGATGTTTCGGGTGCGGTATTTGCTGCGGGCAGACTGCTCCTTGCCGTGGAGGGCACCAACGAGGTCCGTGCAACACGGATACCGCTGCCAGTGGTAAACATCACCAACGACCCGGTTGGTATCGCTACTGACGGTACTTCGGTGTTCATTGCGGTTGACGCGGTTCCGAGCGACAAGATTATGAAGGTGAACTCGGCCGGGGCGCTTGTCCCGGGCTTCGGAGCAGGTGGTTCGGTAGACGGTCCAGGCGCGGAAATTGCGGACATGACCTACTGGCATCCTTCCAGCGCGGCGACCACCGTCGACGATGCGTTGTATGTCGTAACCAACGACAACCGGACATTCAACGATGAGATGGGCTCGTTCAGCGTTAGGATGCCGATGGTTAGCGAGATCGACCTTTCCACCGGGGAAGAGGCGTCGCGACTAATTGTGCTGCGACAGCATCCGGGACCGGACGGAATAGAAAAAGAAGATGTGTTGTTTGACCGAGTTGGCGCCATCGCATCCGACGGGGACAACTTGTACTTGGCCGTGCGCGGCGACGACTGTGGCGGAGGGAGCATGTCCTCGTGTATGCAACGCACGTGGTGGGGCATTAACCCTGACAACACGCTTGGGTACGACCCGATGTTCGACGCGAGCTTTGTGGTCGGCTTCGACATGACGGAAGCGTTCAATGGTACCTTCGGTTACATGCCAGGGTTCTCCACGTTTGAGTACGCCTCCGGGAGTGAATTCAGTGATGGCAAGCGATTGCTAGCTGCTGGATCCGTTGGCAACCCAGGCGATGAGGCGTGGGGTGCCGCAGACCACATCGTCCGGATGGGGACACATGACGGTGTGATGCGCGAGCAGGCACACTTCGTAGATACGGATATTCAAGGAATGGCCTTGATTGGGATTGACCTCCTGCTGGCCGACAACGCTTCAGATACGATTCTTGCGACGTCACTCCCAGAACGTACTGTGGAGCAGACGATCGTGGGATCCTACTCAGGCCTGCTTCGTGCACAAGTCGCTACGGATGCAAGCACTCTCGTGAACGTAGACAGCTCGACCCCTGCGGCGTTCCTCATCGAGCGCTCCCCAGATGTGCGGGTACGGCTCTCTCTTAATAACAACTTTGTTACGACAACCCAGGCTCAAATAGTGACCGGGTTGGTCAGCGACCCGTCAGTCACCGCGGTGGAACTATCCGTGGCACTGCCGTCCACGGCACTGTTCAACGATCCGATCACGGCCAGCTCGTTAGACAAGTTCGCCCGTGGCGCGAATAGTGCGGCGATATGGCATGTTGTCTGTGACGGCGACGCTGGGGCTGCGGCTCCGTTGTTCGATTCGGGTCCTTGTGCCTGGCGCTTTGGCGTTCCCGGTAGTGCCGGGTTTGACACAGGCGGACAGGTTGTAGGCGGGTTGATCATGAATAAGGCGATTGACGTGGCGGGGGATACTGAACTGTCCTTCAAGACGGTCTATCAGACCCAGCCGGACCCGGGGAACGACAAGAAGATGGTTCAGGTGGCGGTGGTCACGACGGACGCACAGGGCAACAATGTGGTCGGTGACTTCAAGACGCTAGTCGGTATTATTGGCGATCAGTTTTCAACCATGGATATGATGGATGCCCCCGCTGGTGCACACCCCGGGTTCTATTTCGAGTTCCTTAACCCATTCATGACCCCCGGATCGGTGGATGACTTCCACGAAACCCGAATCAACCTGGGATCCGAGTTCGCGGGTCAACGAGTCAAAATAAAGTTCCTGTTCGATAGCGTGAATGAGTTCAGTAATGGGGGAGCGGGTTGGTACGTGGATGACATCCAGGTACGTGGCGCCGGTACGGAGTCGCTAGCCGTCTCGACCACAGCTTTGGCTACGCCGCAAACCCATGATGGTACGGTCTACTTCAGGACCTTTACGTCCACCGTGAACCTGAGCGAAGGCTCGAATGTGATTGGGGCCAAGGCCGTGCAGACGTACAGTCCGTTCAAATCTGCTGCGGATGAACGACAAGGCAACCTGGATCAGACGCAGCCGACGGTTACATTGGCCGGGATTGCTGGAGTGGTAAATACCTCCAGCCAGACCTTACAAATCAATGCTTCCGACCGAACATTCCAGCGCGTTGAGGTATTCCAGAACGACGGCTCACAGCCGGTGTTCGGATCTACCACTCCTGGGGCGCACCAAGCGCCGGTAGAGTTGACGGACGGCACAAACGTCTTCAGGGCGGTTGCGACCGACTTAGGCGGGTTGACGACTACGAGAAATCTGACAGCTAAATTTGACGACACTCCACCGGCAGTTGCAGTGGGATACAGTCCGATTATTAGCAGCAATGGAGTTCGCTCTGGAGACTCGTTCTTCATCTTGGCTGCCGCTTCTGACAGCGGCGGTGCGGTGGACACGGGAGTGGTGTCAGTCGTAGCGACCATTCCTGGTGGAGCGACGGTGGCACTGGCTCCAATTGGGGATGTTTCGAGTGTGGTCGCTCTGAAGCATGGCCTGAGTAGCTTTGGAACCAACACGACGACTCACGTTGGGATGATCAATGTTGCGGAGAACACGCCTGTGGGCCAGATGCTGGTGGTGGTGGACGCGGTGGACGGAGCGGGCATCGCGGGTCGCGGTACTGTCAACGCAAACGTATTAGCAGCGCTGACTGATAGATCTGTGTACCTCGGGCAGGGCACCAACTACGTTGGCTTCCCGCTGGTGCTTGACCCCGACGAGTTGCTCGCGTTACTGAATCAACAAGTTACCAACGTGAACCCGGCATTGGCGACGGCGCTGGGAGGAACGGTTAAGTTGTCCGACGTGATCGAGTCGGTCTATAGCCACACAGGTGGTGTAAGCGGGGCCTTCCACGTGTACCTGCCGGGTGATGGAGTCGACACACTGACCAGCGTCTCGCCGTTCGATGGATTGATTGTGAACGTGCGGACTTCGATTGAAGTTGGAGGCACCGCTATTCCGGTGTTTACAACTGGCACCGTGTCCGGGTCTACCGTACGGGTTCCGATCAAGTGGAACGCAGCTGGCGTGTTCCAGCAGTCAGGAGCAGCACTCCCGCCATCCAAGGACTTCTCCGCGGGCTTTAACCTTTGGTCTCCGCACGCGACAGTAGATGACTTGTTCGAGCGCCCAGGGTTCTTGCGCGCGGCAGTGGTTGACGGTGATGTTGCGGTGTCGGCGATCACGCAGATCAACCGGATTGAAGCGGTGCTGGACAACTCGGAACCTGGGAACATTGGGATTCAAGTAGAAAACCGCTTCCAGAGCTCTGGACCAGGTGATGTGCTGACATTGATGAGAGCGTATTGGACCTTTATGGTCGCGGATGTCACCATCACCCCGTAATTTGGGATGAGGATGGCATGAAGATGGACAGGAGTTTCGGTGAGAATTCACGGAGGCAAGAGCCTTCCGTAAAGTGAACTAAAGTAAGCCCTCCTGTGAGTGGCGGACCGATTTCGGTTCGGCGCTTCAGGAGGGCTTGCTGTTCGTAGAACTACTGCTTCGCACACGACGAGTGTGCCGGACGAATCAACTTGAACAGAACGGTAAATATACTGCTCGCAGTTATGGTGCTGGCGTTGGGCGTGACGTTGGCTCGGACGTCCGTAGCGCAAGCGATTCCACAGCCACCCATGATCGTGTTGGGCAGCGCCGTCGTTGGGGGAAACGCAGCGGTTGCTGGACTCTCGATGCAGGCGAAGATAAACGGCACTAACCGCGCCCAATCAATCCTTAACAACATGGGGCTTCCTCGCACAGGAAGTGGAGGCACGGTTGGGCGGGGAGCTGCCGATGATTTCCAAGT
>Ga0209403_10004309_pt1 | contig 15563 bp, 3 predicted proteins | sample ArcticOcean_MG_C_8_FD_187440 | JGI IMG/M metagenome (GOLD analysis project Ga0209403, IMG submission 187440) | Marine microbial communities from western Arctic Ocean - ArcticOcean_MG_CB11_86 (SPAdes) (version 2) | ecosystem: Environmental > Aquatic > Marine > Oceanic | place: Arctic Ocean... | reverse complement strand
CTTAATGTAATAAAAGTGGTTCAGAATATATTAGGAGTAAGTATCTGATTTTGTTGGCTCCCCAAGCCGGACTCGAACCAGCGACCCATTGATTAACAGTCAATTGCTCTACCAACTGAGCTATTGGGGAACTAATCTGCAAAAATTAATATTTTAAAATTAAACGAAGTTGTAAAGAGTTTCAAGATATTTTTTTATTTTTTGCAATATTTATCTGCATGAAATGCGGAAGGACTTGCAACATGCGATATTTAACGATAACATCAAAGGCTTACGCAATTTAGACAGTCTTTTTAGACATGAAGCATGAACGTGTACATAATTTTGCGTCAAATCTCCCTACTGTTATATCACATCCTGGGGCAAAATTATCTCTGCTGCCACTAATCCACAAATTACTAAAAAGATGACAGCTCTGAAAAAAAGAATGACCACCAAATCCAAGCAACAGACTGATTCAGAAAGGATGTTGAATGCCCGTATGTGCAACCGTCCAATCGCGATTGTAGGCATGTCTGCGTTGTTTCCGGATGCACCGAACTTACATCAATTCTGGGATAATATAGTCAACAAGATTGACAGCATCATCGATGTCCCTTCGTCACGCTGGAACATTGAAGACTACTACGATCTGGATGCTGAAACTCCCGACAAAACATATTGCAAACGTGGTGGTTTTATTCCGGATATTGATTTTAATCCATTAGAGTTTGGAATTCCGCCTAATATCCTGGAAGTGACGGACGTAACTCAACTGCTGGGACTGCTGGTCGCTAAATCAGCGATGGAAGACGCCGGTTACGGCAACACAAGTGATAAAGTCCTAGATGCAACAGGAGTTATTCTTGGAGTGACTGCGGGGATGAAACTTCTAGGATCACTGGTTTCCCGGCTACAGTATCCTGTCTGGGAAAAAGTTTTGCTGCGCAGCGGAATTTCCGGAAGTGATACAGAGAAAATTATTGAGAAGATGAAAAAAGCCTATGTACGCTGGGAAGAAAATTCTTTTCCGGGCCTGCTGGGCAACGTCATTGCCGGACGAATTGCAAACCGACTGAACCTTGGTGGTACAAACTGTACTGTTGACGCAGCCTGTGCTAGTTCCTTAAGTGCTATGAAAATGGCGATCAGCGATTTGCTCGAGTATCGTTCAGACATGATGATCGCAGGTGGAGTGGACGCAGACAATTCCCCATTGATGTACATGTGTTTCAGTAAAACACCAGCTTTCACAAAGGGTGATAATCCGCGCCCTTTCGACGATAATTCCGGCGGAGTCATGATTGGTGAAGGGATGGGCATGGTTGTCCTCAAACGTCTTGAAGACGCTGAACGGGACGGTGACAGTATTTATGCAGTTATCAAAGGCATTGGAACTTCAAGCGACGGTAAATTCAAAAGTATTTATGCGCCGCGTTCCGGTGGTCAGGCCAAAGCACTGCGCAGAGCTTATGCCGACGCAGATATTGAACGGTTGAGTATTGGCTTGCTGGAAGCACACGGAACAGGAACCATAGCTGGAGATGCAGCGGAATTTGATGGTTTAAAAGAAGTTTTTACAGAAGATGCTCCGGCAAAATCCGGCTATCCTGATTTTCAGCACATTGCTCTTGGCAGTATAAAATCCCAAATTGGACACACAAAAGCCGCCGCCGGAATTGCAGGTTTGATCAAAACTACACTCGCGCTGCACCACAAAATTCTTCCTCCGACAATCAACATTGAACGGCCGAGTGAAAAACTAGGTATCGAAAAAACTCCTTTTTACCTCAATACAGAAGCGCGTCCATGGATCACCGATGGTGAACAGAGACGTGCCGGAGTGAGCGCTTTTGGATTTGGCGGTACAAATTTTCATTTCGTTTTAGAAGAATTTAATTCCACTCATTCTGGAGCGTTCCGGATGCATAAAACTCCGGCGACAGTATTTCTGTCGGCAGCTACACCGAAAGAACTGGCCAAAGTCTGTAGCGCACTGCTCGCAGAACTGGAAACAGTAGGCGCCGACATGCGGCATCGTAAACTGCTTGAAAGTTCACGTGAAAATTCAATTCCGAAAAAACACGCTCGCTTGGGATTTGTAACAGAATCTCTGGCAAACACTGTGGAAATGCTCGGACAGGCGATCTCATCTCTTGAAAGCAAAACCGACAAAACGGAGTGGAACGTCAAAGGTATCTCTTACCGTCAGCAAGCGCTGGAAACCAAAGGAAAAGTGGTCGCACTTTTTTCCGGACAGGGTTCACAATACATGAACATGGGTAAGGAATTGTTTCTAAACTTTCCTTCCATGACAGGGCCTTATAGCGCACTGGATAAACTTTTTACAGAAAAGACCGACAAATCAGCAGCCAGCACCAAGCCTTTATCAGATTTAGTATTCCCGATTGCTGTTTTTAACGATGAAGAACAAGAAATTCAGCAGGGTCAACTTCAGAGAACTGAGATTGCACAACCCGCAATTGGCGGAATCAGCGCCGGATTATTCCGGATAATGCGTGACGCAGGACTACAAACAGATTTTTCCGCTGGACACAGTTTTGGTGAACTGACCGCTCTCTGGGCTGCCGGTGTGATTGCGGAAGAAGATTATTACAAATTAGCCTATGCCAGAGGACAGGCAATGGCAGCACCGGATGATCCAAATTTCGATGCCGGAAGTATGCTGGCCGTGATGGGAAAAGTGGAGAAACTCGAAGCGGATATCGCTGAGTTTCCGGACGTGGTAATGGCAAACCTGAATTCTAAAAAACAGGTTGTACTTGCTGGGCCGACCGCCGCGATTTTAAAAGCACATGATGCCCTCAAAGAAAAAAAATACACGGTTGTCAAACTTCCTGTGTCAGCAGCATTTCATACACCGCTTGTCGGACACTCGCAAAAGCCATTTGCAAAAGCAATCCGCGAGGTTAAATTTAACAAACCTCAAATTCCGGTTTATTCAAACTCTACCGCAAAAGCATATCCTGCCGACGCAAAAACAATTCAAAAACAACTTGAATCACACATCCTCAACTCCGTACGTTTCAGGGAAGAAATTGAGAATATCCACCAGGACGGTGGGCGGATCTTTATCGAATTCGGTCCAAAAAATGTCTTAACTAAACTCGTTGACAATATCCTTGCCGATAAAGAATATACCGCAGTTGCGCTTAATGAAAATCCAAAAAAAGACAGTGATCTGTTGCTCAGAGAAGCATTAGTTAAGCTTTGTGTGGTTGGACTGCCTTTACAAAAATTTGACCCCTATGCCCTGCCTGCACCACTCCCGCCTGCTAAAAAGTCAGGAATGAGTGTGAGTTTAAACGGTGCAAATTATTTAAGTGATGCGACAAAACAGGCTTTTGAAAACGCGCTGAATGACGGATTTCAGGTGAGTAACGGAACACCCGCGGTCTCCAGTTCCGGTTCAATTCCCGCTGCCGTGGCAAATACAACAACGCCTAGCACAATAGCAGTACCGACCGTTACAAATAGTTTGCAGATAGAAAAACCTGCTCCAAAAATTGAAACTGAAACTGAAAAACAAAGACCAGCAAATATTTCTACCATGAGCCAGCAACAACCTCCTTCTCAGCAATCTCTCGCGCCAACCCAAGTCATGGAAACTTTGGAGCGTAGTTTGACCGGTTTCTATCAACACCAAAACGAAACCTTACAGGTTCACCGACAATATCTGGATCAGCAGTCTGAATATTCACGAACTGTTTATCAGTTGATGCAGCAGCAAATCGAACTTGCCTCTCAAGGTACACAAATCCCTGCTACAGTTGATCAGCAGATGCAAATGTTTCACGCGCATCAGGGCGACACCTTGCGGGTACACGAACAATATCTGTATCAGCAGTCTGAACAGACACAGTCCGCGTTAAGCATCACGCAGCAGCAGTTGGGAAATTCCGGCTCAGGGTTGGCAATTGTTCAAACAACTAAGCCCGCTGTACAGATCTCAGCACCGGTTGCAGTGCCAACTCCGGCAGTTGTATCGGTAGTTACGGTACCAGCACCTGTGCAGGCAGTTCCGGCTCCTGCTGTTTCCACGCAAAATGTTTCAGCCCCGATCGTTTCTGCTCCGGTCCCTGTAGTTGCCGCGCCGACGGATTCTCAAGGAACGGCGTCAACAGTTTCAGCAGAAAGTATTTCACAAGTGACACTGGCGGTTGTCAGTGAAAAAACGGGTTATCCGCAAGAAATGCTTGAGCTCAACATGGACATGGAATCCGACCTGGGAATTGATTCAATAAAACGTGTAGAAATTCTTGGTTCAGTTCAGGATCAAATTCCGCAACTTCCGGAAGTTCCAGGTGATGAACTTGCTGAAATGCGTACACTTGGTGAAATCGTTGAACATCTACAGAGCAAATTAGGAGCGACCGCTTCCACCGCTCAGCAAACAGCGTCTTTAAAAAGTGAAGTTCAGTCCGCGCCTGTTTCAACTTCAACTTCCGGAAATATGGCAGGAGACATAACTGCGGTTATGATAGCCATTGTTAGTGAAAAAACAGGTTATCCGCAAGAAATGCTTGAACTCAGCATGGACATGGAATCCGACCTCGGAATTGATTCAATTAAACGAGTAGAAATTTTGGGATCAGTTCAGGATCAAATTCCTCAACTGCCGGAAGTTCCGGGTGATGAACTTGCGGAAATGCGTACCCTCGGTCAAATCGTTGACCACTTAAAAAGTAAAATGGGAGACGACGTCAGCGTTTTAGAAAGTCCGGCTGCAGAAGTTGTCGCGACATTACATAGTTCAGGCACAAATGGTGTTGATCCAGGACCGGTGTTTATGTCAATTATTAGTGAAAAAACAGGTTATCCTTCAGAAATGCTAGAATTGAGCATGGACATGGAAGCAGATCTTGGCATAGATTCGATCAAACGCGTTGAAATAATGTGGGCACTGCAGGAGCAGTATCAGGATTTACCGCAAATCGGTGCTAACGATATTGCTGAACTCAGGACAGTCGGACAAATTATCGAACATGTAAAAACAATCTTACCTACTGCTGGTGAAGTTGCCCTTCCGGGACTTGATTTGGCAGAAAAATCCGCCTCAACTGTAACTTCTGCTAATTCTTCAGGAAACGGCAGCGCGGTAGGCGTTATGGGCACAGCCTCAGGAGAAATTGCACCCGTGCTTTTGAACATCATCGGTGAAAAAACAGGTTACCCAGTAGAAATGCTTGAACTGAGCATGGACATGGAAGCAGATCTTGGTATTGACTCGATTAAACGTGTAGAAATAATGTGGTCCCTGCAAGAACAATTGCCTCATTTACCTCAGGTCAGCAGCAGTGAAATTGGTGAATTACGCAGTCTCAAGGAAATTGTTGATCACTTAGGTTCGCTTGCTCCAGTTGAAACCAGCGGTGCTGCTATTATTCCGGCTCCGGTTTCAGATTCTTCTATGACTGTAAAAAAAAACTCCTGAACTCAAAACCTGAATTCACGGTAGCGGAACATCAGGTCACGCTCGGCTTGGCACAGGCCGTTGCGCTCGCTTCTCCTGGATTTCTGCGTAAAGAACTCCCTGAAAATCCACTCTGTCTGCTTACAGACGACGGTTCTGCACTCGCGCCTGCATTGGCCGAGGCATTACACGGACAAGGCTGGACTCCAGTTATTTTACGTTACTGCGGTATTTCCGCTTTTGATAACAGCAAACGTAAAGCATTCAGCAAAGAAACAGCAGTCATCGAGTTGTCTTCTTCTGCAGAAACTGAATTACAATCCACACTCAAATATTTGTCTGAAAAACACGGCAGCATCGGAGGTTTCATTCACCTTCATCCTGCCGAAAAAACTTCCTCTGAGGCAAAGTTGGAAGACGGCGCGAATGCTTTTCTCAAGCAGGCTTTTCTTTCGGCAAAAAACATTTGTCCTGCTTTGCGTGAAGCCGGACAATCCGGAAACAGACGCAGCCTTTTCCTGGCGGTGGTACGTCTTGACGGTGAACTCGGAATGGGTTCAGGTGCTTTCAACGCACCAAGTAGTGGACTCTCCGGCTTGATTAAAACCGCTGGAGTGGAGTGGCCAGATGTCTTTTGCCGTTTCCTGGATTTGCAGCCTGAGTTAAAAGCTGAAAGCGCAGCAAACTGCATTTTACAGGAACTACAGGATCCGGATTTGCGAATCAGCGAAGTCGGCTATTCTGCTAAAGGAAAGTCCGGAACAGCCAGGATGACTGTTAAAGCAAAAAAAATACGTGATTTGACAACAACAAAAGCTGGAAAGTCATTAAGCGAAAAAACCGTTTTTCTTGTCAGTGGTGGTGCGAGAGGTGTGACTGCGGAATGTGTGGTGAAACTTGCAGAAACACAACCCTGTAATTTTATTTTGTTGGGACGCTCCCCGCTTGAAGATGAACCGGAATGGGCGAAGTCGGTCGGCGAGGATAAGATGAAAATAAAACAGGCTGCAATGCAGGTGCTCATTGAAAAAGGAGATAAACCAACTCCCCAAAAAATAAATCAGCTTGTTGGAAAAGTGGAAGCAGGACGTGCCATCCGGAAAAATATGGAGCGTATCCAAAACGCGGGAGGACAAGCCGAATACGTCTCCGCGGACGTGACTGATGCAAAAAAGATGAAAGCCGCAATTGCTCCTGCGGTCAAAAAATACGGAGCTGTAACAGGAGTGATTCATGGGGCAGGAGTTCTTGCAGACAAGCTGATTGAGAAAAAAACGGCTGATGATTATGATGCAGTCTGTAACACTAAAATAAATGGAATTAATGCGCTCTTAAAAAGTGTTGACCCTAAAAACTTAACTCATCTGTTGTTGTTTTCATCTGCCGCAGGATTTTACGGAAATGCCGGCCAGTCTGATTACGCTATGGGGAATGAAGCACTGAACAGGATTGCCCTTTTGTTCAAACAAAATCATCCTGAATGCCATGTTACTTCATTCAACTGGGGACCGTGGGAAGGCGGAATGGTCAGCCCTGAATTAAAAAGACTGTTTGAGGAACGTAACGTTGAGGTGATTTCAGTTGAAGCAGGAACCCGTGTTTTTGTTGAAGAAGTTACGTCTGCAGGACAGGTGAATCCGCTTGTGCTGATCGGAAATTCAATGGTTGTTCCAAAAGAAGGGAACACCGGTTTGCGGAAATGGGAAATTAAGCGGGAAATTAATTTGAAAGAGAATCCTGTTTTTAAGGATCATGCTATCGGCGATAATCCGGTTTTACCTGCAGTCCACGCTATGTCCTGGATGGCAGACGCATGTGAACAGGGGCTTCCCGGTTTTATGTTTTCACGCTGCAGTAATTTTAAGGTGCTAAACGGTGTTAAATTTGATAAAAGCATCGCTGACAAATATATCCTTGATCTACGGGAAATTGAGCGAGAAAACGCTAATTACGTGGAAATTGAGGTTAAAGTTTCAAGTAAATCCGGTTCCGGAAGTTATGCAAGTAAACGCCCCCGTTTTCATTACAGCACACAGGTGAGTTTAGAAAAACAGCATCCAAAAGTTCCTCTGCATGACCGTATCGATTTAAGCAACACACACAATTTGCCTGGATCAGCATTTTATGAAGACGGCACCTTATTTCATGGACCTAAATTTCAGGGCATTGAACAAGTACTGAATATCAATGAAAAGGGTTTAACGCTGGAATGCCTCCTGACGGAAAATCCTGTCTCTGAAGAAGGTCAGTTTGCTTCACAGGATTTTAATCCTTTTGCACTCGACCTTGCATTTCAGGCAATGCTGATTTGGGCCTGGCGTTTTCATCGATCCGGAAGCCTGCCATTGAAAACGGAGACCTTTGAACATTTCCGCAAAGTGCCATTTGAAACTCTGTTTTATCTAAGCATGTCAGTTAACAGGAATTCTCCAACCGCTCTCAGCGCAAACCTGTTTCTTCATGATGAGGCAGGTTTGATGTATGCCCGGATGACAGGTGCAGAAGTAACACTAAGTAAATCTTTAAATGCTTTGTTTGGGAAAAAGTGAATGGAGTTTCAGAGTTGCTAGCCCCGAACTCCGTTTCGATGTTTGGTTTCTGTCTAAGAATTTATAATTTCGAGCGTAAAGATAAATCTTAATGAATTTTGTATTCTGCTTAAAATAATATTTACCTCCTCGCTCGAATTAAAACTGTTTCAGTACTTATTAAGTAACTACAAGGTATGAAAAAAAAATTGAATGGTTGAAAAAGAACAACAATCAAAGCAAATCCAGGATTAAGAAATAAATGCAAGCAATCGCTGTTATCGGTCTTTCCTGTCTCTTTCCTGAGGCAAATACACCAGCAGAATATTGGCAAAATTTACTGCAGGAAAAAAATTCCTGCACCTCTGCGACTGAATTAAATTTGGATACCGATCCGTCCCGTTTTTTGACAGACAAAAAAGGGGTGGCTGACAAATTTTACTGCGCGCGGGGTGGTTACATCCGTGATTTTACATTGGATGCGGATGGTTTTCTACTCCCTGCGGAACGCATCGAAAAACTTGGTGAAACTTTTCAGTGGCCTCTGCATGTCGCCCGTGAGGCATTGCGTGACAGCGGTTATTATGGAAATCCCAAAATCCTGAAAGAATGCGGCGTGGTGCTCGGCAATCTTTCATTCCCGACAAAAGCATCGAATCACTTACTCTTGCCTTTATACCAGCAAGCGCTGGATCCGTTATTAAAAAAAGTACTGAACCGTCCGGATTTCAGCCTTGATTCATTTGCTCAGCAAAAATATTATGCCCAGGAAAATTCACGTATTTCCGGACTACCCGCCTCGATAGTCGCTCAAGCATTAGGTTTGTCTGCTCACAGTTTAGCACTAGACGCAGCCTGTGCCTCATCCTTGTATGCGGTGGCGCTAGCCTGTCATTATTTGCAAAGCGGAAAAACAGATTTGATGATGGCTGGAGCAGTGAGCGCGGCTGATCCGTTTTTTGTAAATATGGGATTTTCGATTTTCCACGCATATCCGGAATATCCTGAAACATGTAACCCGCTGGATAATAACTCCGGCGGATTATTTGCCAGTCAGGGCGCAGGGATGTTTGTGCTCAAACGTCTGGATGATGCCGAACGTGACGGTGACCATATTCACGCGGTAATTTCAGGTATCGGTTTGTCGAATGACGGCAGGGGGCAGTTTGTGCTCAGTCCAAACTCCAAAGGTCAAATCTTGGCCTATGAACGGGCTTATGATTCTTCCCGAATTACGTCTGCTGAAATTGACTATATCGAATGCCATGCCACAGGCACACCTCTTGGAGACAAGGTCGAATTGGATTCGATGGAAATGTTTTTTGCTGCACCAGACACTCCGGTGGAAAATAAAACGAAACCGTTAATAGGTTCAGTTAAATCGAATTTGGGGCACATGTTGACTGCAGCTGGAATGGGAGGAATGACAAAGGTAATCCTCGCTTTGCAAAATGGAATTATCCCGGCAACCGTTGGTGTTGAAAATGTCATGACTTCAAAAAATGAGGGAGTTTCGGCAGATCAAATAGTACGTCAGGCTGCAACCTGGCCCCATAAACGTCAAGAACGCAGTGCAGCGGTGAGTGCTTTTGGTTTTGGGGGCACAAACGCGCACATCGTTTTTGAAGCAGCAAACTCTGAAAAAAGTAGTGCAAGATCAAAACAGCAAAAAAAGCCTGTACAAAATAAACAGTCCGCAGTTGCCATAATCGGCATGGAGGCAATTTTCGGCGGATGCAACGGGCTACATGAATTTTATCAAACGATTTACGATAATAAACAGCATTTCCGTAAACTACCTCCGGAACGCTGGAAAGGTCTGGAACAGCACCCTGAATTGAGTCAAGTACCTGAAGGAGCGTGGCTGGAATCTTTTGAAATGGATTTTCTGCGTTTTAAACTGCAGCCAAATCCAAAAGAACGTCTGATTCCTCAACAGTTACTGACGCTCGAAGTCACGGACAGGGCACTCAAAAAAACAAATCTGCGTGAAGGACAAAATGTAGCCGTGTTGGTCGCCATGGAAACTGAACTTGAAATTCACAGGTTCAGGGGACGTGTTAATCTGGCGGTACAAATTGAAGATAGTTTGGAAAAAACAGGGATTTCACTGAGTGATGAAGAACGCAAACATTTAATTACCTTGTCTAGAGACAGTCTGCTTGAGGAAGTTCCAATCAACCCTTTTACAAGTTTTATCGGTAATATCATGGCGGCCAGGATTTCTTCTCTCTGGGATTTTTCGGGTCCGGCAATGACAATTTCATCCGAAGAAAATTCTGTTTTCAGGGCACTTGAAATAGCGCAGATGTTACTTGCGGAAAACAACGTTGACGCGGTAGTAATCACTGCTGTTGATCTCGCCGGAAGTCCGGAACAGGTTTTGCTCCGTCAAAGAAAATCACCTCTCAATTCAGCAAAAGCAACTCTCAGTTTTGAACGTGAAGTCAACGGTTGGATGATCGGTGAAGGTGCCGGAACAGTGGTTCTCAAAAGCATGGAGAATGCAAAAAAAGACCGCGAACAGATTTATGCGACTCTGGATGCGTTAGCTTTTACAAATGGAGTTTCCGCTGAATCTGTCGAAGATGCCGGTAAAAAAGCCTTAAAAATAGCAAAACTGACAGCACAGGAAATCGGTATTTTGGAAGTTTTCGGTAGTGGAAACGAGCATGAGGACAAAGCCGAGATGAGCGGATTAAGCAGTCTATATTCAGGAACAAACTCAAGCTGCGCTATTGGCGGAATCAAAGCCAATTTGGGACATACATTTGCTGCCTCAGGAATGGCAAGTTTGATCAAAACAGCGCTTTGTCTGCACCATCGTTTTATTCCGGGGGTTCCGCAATGGTCAACGCCTAAAACAGAATTGCTTTCCGGAAATGAATTTTATGTTCCGGTAGAGTCACGACCGTGGTTGATTCAACCGGGAAATTTAAAAAGGCATGCCGCGGTCAGCGGCTTAGGTCAGGACAACGTTTGCTCGCATCTGATTCTTTCTGAAGTTCCAACAGAATTACGTCAAAAAGTGGAAGTCGCTGAATCAGGTGATTTATCTTTGTTTCAGGTGATGGGACAGGATAAGAGTACTGTCCGGAAAACTCTGGCGGATTTAGAAAATGATTTGCAGTCCGGTAAAGAACCGGCGACATTGGCCCGCAGATATTACGAGGCATCAAAAAATAATGATGCAGAATTCGCAGCCGTCCTGATTGGAGCGACTAGAGAGGAAATACTAAAAGAAATTGAAGCGGCAAAATCCGGCATTGAAAACTCTTTTTCCGGTAAAGGTGACTGGTCTTCTCCGAAAGGAAGTTATTTTACTGCTGCTCCTTTGTCTCGTGAAGGAAAGGTCGCGTTCACTTATCCGGGTGGATTCAGTGCTTATGTGGATTGCGGACGTTCCTTATTTCAGATGTTTCCAGGACTGCATGAGCTGGATGAAAAGTTCCTCAATGAAACCGGACCTGCAGACAAACGGCGTGGAAGCAATTATTTGTGCGAACTTTTGCAGGAACGCAGGCTTTTTCCACGAACGCTGGAACGTTTGAGTAATAAGGAACTGGATGCGCTGCAGGAAGATTTTATCCACAGCCCAATCGCCATGTTTGAAAGCGGAGTCAGTTCCGCTGTCCTGAATACACACGTGATGCGCAAAGGTTTTGGACTGGAACCTCAGATTGCCTTTGGTTACAGCATGGGTGAGATATCAATGCTTTACGGGCTTGGTGTGTGGAAAAGCATGTCAAATATGAGTGACATCCTGAATACTTCAAAGCTTTTCTCTGAACGCTTGGCGGGGCCCATGAATGCTGTGCGTGAAGCATGGAAATTAGGTGAGAATGAATTCCGCCATGAAACACTTTGGGGCTGTTATACAATCAGAATTTCTGCCGCGGAAGTAAATAAATTGGTAGACAAAGAAGCGCACGTTTATTTAATTCTGATCAACACACCGGAAGAAGTTGTAATTGCCGGTGAACCGGCTGCCTGTGAAAGGGTTATTAAAAAATTGAAACGTCCAATTCATCCAATTCCGGTTACAGATGTTGTGCATTGTGAACCTGTCAAAACAGAATATGAAGAAATACGACGGGTCCACACTGACCGTGTAGTGGAACGACCGGAAATTGATTTCTATTCCGCAATTGATTACGGTGTGACAAAACTTGACAGCAAAACGCTGAGTCACAATATTGCCACCATTTACGGAAAAACAGTTGATTACAGCCGTTTGGTTGAAACTGTTTATGCAGACGGAGCCCGTATCTTTGTTGATTTGGGCCCCCGTGCAACATGTTCAAAGTGGATCAGCAAAACCCTAGACAAACGCGCCCACCTTTCAGTCAGTGTCAATCGTAAGGGTACGGACAATCGGGCTATGATTCTAAAGGCATTGTCCAGCCTGATCAGTCACCGTGTGCCGGTAAAGCTGGAACAACTTTATCCAGAAATTCCAGCACAAGCACAGAAACAACTTCCGCAAACCATTAAACTTGGTGGAACACCGATCCAGCAGGTTTTTGAAAAAGGTGCCGAATCTTTTTCAACAGACAGTACGGCAATAAGGCAACAAAGCACAGAGATGGAAAACAGAGTCTCGGACTACGTGCCGGGGAAATTTCCTAATTTTGATCAAACCTCATTTTTGAATCAAACACAAATGATCCAAAATCAAGCAGTCAAAAGCAATCCGGCCGAAACTGTTCCATCTTTTTCACCATTTCCCGGAGAATATGGTTCACGCAGAAATGCGGCACATGCAGCATTTTTAACAGTTAGACAACAGGGGTTACTGCAATTTTCTGGAATAATCGGCAACATACTCAAACAGGAATTACCTGTAGTCAATGAACAGTCGGGCTTAAGCGTTTTAAATTCAGTACCGGTTTCACCTATCCCACAGCAGGAAAAAACCACGACGCCTGCCATTTTTGATTATCAGGATTTACTTGAACTTGCCGGTGGTAATATTTCAAATGTTTTTGGTCCAGAATTCGCGGAAATAGACTCATATCGGCGATATGTACGTTTACCGATGGAACCTTATCTGCTGGTCAGTCGAGTCACAAAAATTGACGGGAAACTCGGTGAATTTAAGCCTTCAACAATTACCACAGAATATGATATTCCTAACAACGCATGGTACACAACCGATGGTCAAATTCCATGGGCAGTAGCGGTTGAGTCCGGACAGTGCGATTTGCTGCTGATCAGTTATCTTGGCATTGATTTTCAGTGCAAGGGTGAGCAAGTCTACCGGCTGCTGGACTGCACGCTGACCTACCTTGATGACATGCCTCTTGAAGGGCAGACATTACGTTACGAAATTTCGATAAATTCTTTTGCAAAGCACGATCAGAACCTGTTGTTCTTTTTTAATTATGAGTGTTTTGTCGGTAGTAAAATGGTGCTGAGAATGGATGGAGGATGCGCGGGATTTTTCTCCGATGAAGATTTAGCACATGGACGCGGAGTTATTCATACTGCTCAAGAACTGGAATTAAAACAGAAAGCGGAAAAGAATTTTTTTCCTGCTTTGCTCCATTGTCCGAAAACTTCCTTCTCCCGTCAGGAACTACTCGAAATTTCCAATGGAAATCCTGCCGGATGTTTTGGTACCGAATACAATCAACACGGTAGGAATCCTTCGCTGAAAAACGCACCTGACCAATTTTTGATGTCGGACCGTGTACTTTCAGTAGAACCAAATGGTGGTGCCTATGGTCTAGGATACATAGTCGCGGAAAAAGATTTGGCTCCGGATGACTGGTATTTTCCCTGTCATTTTAAAGATGACCCCGTTATGGCTGGCTCCCTGATGGCGGAAGGCTGTGTGCAGTTATTACAGTTTTTTCTACTCCATCTTGGTCTTCAAACTCTGGTAGAGGACGCGACATTTCAACCGATTCATGATTTGCCGCAAATTGTCCGCTGTAGAGGACAAGTGATTCCTGGTGACCCAAAAATAACTTATCACGTTGAAGTCAAAGAAATAGGCCTTGAGCCTCATCCATACGCAATTGCGGACATTGACATTTTAGTAGGTGAAAAAATTGTTGTAGATTTCCGTGACTTAGGCGTTCAACTCGCGGATAAATCCGGCAGTCCTCTGCGTGTTACAAAAAATCAGCGTACAGCATTTTCAACTGCTGATGCTCTAAAACTTCAAAACTCAACTCCTGAACCAACTGTAAAGCGCAAACTGATTGCAGACGAACAAATGATTTGGGAATTTGCCCTGGGTGACATTACTAAATGCTTTGGTGCAGATTACGCTGTTTACAAAAACCGCCCGATGCAGCGTAACCCCAATGGGGATTTACAGCTGATTTCACGTGTCTATGATCTGCACGGAAAACGGATGGAGTTTGACAAACCGATGACGATCGTAAGTGAGTATGATGTACCTGAAGACGCATGGTTTTTCCGTGATAATTCTCACCCAACTCTCATGCCGTATTCAGTACTGATGGAAATTGCCCTGCAGCCTTGCGGATTTATTTCTACTCAATCCGGAGCGATTTTGATCTATCCTGAAATTGACCTGCATTACCGAAACCTTGACGGCAACGGAACTTTGCTGAGTTGCCCTGATCTGCGAGGGAAAACGATTGTGAATGAGGTAGAGTTGCTCAGTACAGTAGCTTCCGGGAACACTATCATTCAGAATCATCGTTTTGCTTTGAGTTGTGACGGTCAAAAATTCTATGAGGGTGATACTGTATTCGGTTATTTTACCCATGATTCTCTCGCCAATCAGGTTGGATTGGACAGCGGTAAAAAAGTTTTGCCGTGGATAAGTGAAAATCAAACCGAAAACACTATCCTACTAGAACTTAATTCCGCCGGGTTCCGCCAATTACTTGGTGAAAATCCGGATAATTCACATTTTCATTTGTGCGATGGTCAACTTAGTTTTTCCGATGAAATCAGACTTGTTCCTGAAGGAGGTAAATATGGCAAAGGTTATGCCTACGCCAGAAAAGAAGTGAATCCGAAAGATTGGTTTTTTCCCTGTCATTTTCACGAAGATCCGGTAATGCCAGGTTCGCTTGGACTTGAAGCGATCATACAGACTCTGCAGGCTTTTTGCTTGCAAAAAGGACTTGGTGCTTCATTCCTGAATCCTCGTTTTTCACCAGTAATGAGTAAGGTGGTGTGGAAATATCGAGGACAAATTTTACCACAAAATAAATTCATGCAGCTTGAATTACACGTTAAAAATATAACGCAAAAAGATGGAGAAGTTATCATCAGCGCAGATGCTAATTTATGGCGCGAAGATTTGAGAATTTATGAAATTTCCGACATTGTGTTAGGAATTTCTGAAGCCTAATATCAACAAAATGATTGAAAGTAAAATGTTGTTAACAGATGCAGTTGCGGAATTGAAAGCAAGAATCGGCGGTGAAGCTGAACTTGGACCATGGCTGAAAATGACTCAGGAGCGGATCAATGATTTTGCTCAGGCAACAGGCGATTTTCAGTGGATTCATCTTGATCAGAAAAGGGCAGAGGCTGAATCGCCTTACGGCAAAACCATTGCCCATGGATTTCTCACACTTTCACTGGTTCATTATCTTGCTGGAATGGTGAATGCAGACAAACCTCCAATTCCC
>Ga0209403_10004306_pt1 | contig 15566 bp, 14 predicted proteins | sample ArcticOcean_MG_C_8_FD_187440 | JGI IMG/M metagenome (GOLD analysis project Ga0209403, IMG submission 187440) | Marine microbial communities from western Arctic Ocean - ArcticOcean_MG_CB11_86 (SPAdes) (version 2) | ecosystem: Environmental > Aquatic > Marine > Oceanic | place: Arctic Ocean... | reverse complement strand
CCGTTTAGTTCGGTAGTTTGGGCAAAACCAGGATGCCCTCCTCCGGATCGCCGAGGATGTCCGTATTTGACTGCGCGTGAAGCTGCCCTGTATAGGCATTTATGATCGCATCACAGGTGTTACGGTCCAGGTCGTCGGTGCGCTTTTCCATGCCCGAGACCAGGGGCGTTAGATGGCCGATCATGTAGCTAACGCTGATGGCGCTGTTCTTTGGCGGCACCTTGTCGCCAAAGAGCAACATCTTGGTGGCATGGGGATACACTTCAATAACTTTGTGGCCGGCTTCCTTCAGCATGTTACTTAGAAGGATGCCCCGGTAAATCAGGTCCCGGATTATGGAACCCTTGTTGGTGTAAAAACAGCTGATGCCCATCTTGGCTAGCTCAAGTTCAAGCAGGCGGCCTTTTCTGTTTGGCACAGAAAACTGGCAATCGCAGGTTTTGTCCAGGCAACAGAAACCGGAAGGCAAGTTTAAGGGTGCGCCAATGGCCACCAAGTCTGGCTTGATTTCTCCAACCAGCTTAATCAGCTCATCGTCTTCTAGGAAGCTGCCAAGTTGGGACAGATGGGATTCTGAATCTAAAATTGCAATGGAAGAGGGCTTCTTTTTAGATGCCCTTAAATCAACACCTAATATTGACATTAAAAGTCTCCACGTCCGTTAATCGGATGATTTGGTCTCCCTGTCCCCCGTCGTGAGAGGAACTATCCTCAGGGAAAGTCCTGTGGAGTTATCTGGCCGCACAAACTCATCGATTAGTATTGAGTAAAAGTAAATTAATATGAAACTGAGGGAACCGTCTATTGTGCGTTGAGCCAGTTTGCCGAAGAAAGAGATGAATCCAAAAACTCTAAGGCAGCAGAGTAAGGATCGGTCTCTTTCGCTGCTATCTTCTCCAAAGTAGCATTTAAGGCTGGGTCATTTTCAACCTTATCGCGCAGACGCTGCGCCAACACCTCTTCCACCGCTTCCAAGAACTCGCGTCTCCGTTGATGACCTCGGCGTTCGTTAAGTTCGCCGCTAGTGGTTAGGAACTCCCTGTGTTCCTCGATTTTGTTCCAGAGTTCGTCAATACCCTGCCCTGTGTGAGCCGTGGTTAACAATACAGGCGGGCTCCACTTGGGAGTGTTGGTGGCCATGTGAAGCATACCTGTGATGGCCGTAGCCATCTGGTTGGCACCGTCACGGTCAGCCTTGTTTACCAAGTAAATGTCGGCAATCTCCATCACTCCGGCTTTCAGTGTTTGAATCGCGTCTCCCGACTCCGGGTTCAACGCCACCAAGACAGAGTCTGCCACACTGATGATTCCCAGTTCGGTCTGCCCAACGCCTACGGTCTCAACCAGTATTAGGTCAATACCAGAGGCGTCCAATGCGCGAACCATGCTTTTGACTATCCGAGGTAATCCGCCTGATTGTCCCCTTGTTGCCACGCTGCGGATAAACACGCCGGAATCCAGATAGTGGCGTTGCATACGAATTCGGTCACCAAGGATGGCACCGCCACTAAAGGGGCTGGTTGGGTCGACAGCAATGATGCCTACCGTGGAACCTGTCTGCCGTACCAGTTGCGTCAACTGATCCACAATGGTGCTCTTGCCTGCGCCGGGTGGACCAGTGATTCCCACCGTGTAGGCGTGTCCGGTATGCCTGTCCACCACCTTCATTGCTTCGGCGGCTACCGGGTCTCCCTTTTCCAAGAGAGTAATCAACCTTGATAGTGCCCTTTGTTCGCCAGCCAACAGTCTTTCAGCAATCTCAGACATTGGTTAGGCTCTCCGTGGGGCGGTGCTTGGGATGAGAGCGTCCATACGTGAACTTGAAGCGAATTTAGCACCAGCTAGGCATAGCGTCAAGGTAGAGATTTGCATAATAGATGTTGATGAATATTGCATGTTAAAGATGGAATCCGGGTCCTAGATTGGTATTGGTTTTGACCAGGTAATCAGCAATTACTAACCAAATATATAGATAATTATCCTTGTTGGTTATGTAAAGCGTCCGATCTCTTAAAGTTATGGTTGAACCTATTCAGTAATCATCCTAGGTGAACAACGGCGAATTGCGGTTATTGGATGAATTTCAAAGGGCTAATAATCGAAAACGGTTCATCGAAAAACTAATCGCAGATGGGGATATGATCCAGAAGACCGGCTTGAGTTGCCGTTGTCTCCCAATTCCGCACTAACCAAAACAATGCGTCCACCGGCCGGACTTTTACCAGACTTGTTGGTCTCCCGTTTGTCTAATGGTGGAATTGCTGGTTATCGAATCCAACAGCGTCGGCGGCAATTAACAGGTCAGGTCGGTTGCCCCAGCGCTTTAAGAACCGACCAAAGTTCTTTCTGCTCAACTCGTCGCGTTGATTGTCGTCCAATTCTGTCCATTGACGGTGTTCGTGGCGGACCAAGGGCAGAGTGGAGTCAGCCACTACCCGGAATCCCTTGTCCTTGAATTGGAAGCAATAATCAATGTCCAAGTTTCGGTAGAAACGGAAGCACTCCCGCATGAGACCAACGTTGTTGACCTCTTCTCTGCGAAATGACATGCAATAGGCCTGCATGGCATCGGCGTCGCCGTCGTCAACCTCTTCATGGAAATGCTGCATGTCTGGGGTGCTGAGGCCCCAGGGCCCATAGATGCCAACGGTGGGGTCACTCAGTGTTTTTGAAATGGAATCCAGAATATTCCCGGTAATCTCAGCAGAACCGTCCATGACCACAATATTGCGGCCTCGGCTCTGCATCAGTCCGATATTCTTGCTGGCGGCGTCACCGATAACGTGATCAGCGTGAACCACCCTCAATTCCGGATGCTGGGTTAGCATCTCTTCCAGAAGTTCACCGGTACCATCTGTGGAGCCGTTGTCGATGACAATGGCCTCAACCGAATGGCCGCCGGTATGGTTGAGCATGCTTTCAATGCAACGTTTAACGTCGCTTGGGTAACCGTAGGCGTTCAGTATGAAGGTGAAATCAAGTTCGGCTGGCTGGTCCAAAATGGACTCCACCTCACGAGATGACGATACTGATACCCATTTCTCCTGTCGTAGTTCCAATGGAGTTTTTGGGCGGACTTTGGTTCCGCTGACTGTGTCCTGAATCAGGTATCCGTCCGAGGAAAGTTGACCCCTGAGGGAGTCGGCAGTGGCGTAGTCGGACTTGTCTCGGTGTCCGCCCCTCACGGTCAGCGTTTCTGTGATGTTGGCATTAACTGCGTTCTCTGCCGGGGCCTTGTCTAGATCCAGGCCGAACATCTGGTCAAATTCCAGTAGCAGGTCCATCTTGGCCCTGCCGGGTATCTCAGAGCGGACCATCTCCCAAGTCATGGCCAAGGCGCTGGGCAGGTCTAAGTCGGATTCGACGGTATCCCAGAACCGTCGGCGATATTCTTCAATCTCGGTTGCGTAACCGACAGCCTCTGGTTCTTGGCTCCAGAGCCAAATCCGGTGGCGCAAACCCGTTAGAGCTTTTTCTGCGGCCTTCAGTGATGTGAACGTGAAGTTCATGCGGTGGCGATACCTTACTGTCATGCAGAGGTACCGGAACGACAGAGGGGAGAACCCACGGTCGATCAATTCTTCAATGAGGAAAACGTTGCCGGCGGATTTGGACATCTTGGCGCCGTCGGCCAATAAGTGCTGGGCATGAACCCAGTAATTTACGTGTTGTTGCCCAAATGCGGCTTCGCTCTGGGCAATCTCGTCTTCATGGTGCGGGAAAACGTTGTCGACGCCACCGGTGTGGATGTCGAAACTTTCTCCCAGGTACTTGGAAGCCATGGCGGAGCACTCTATGTGCCAACCGGGGAATCCTTCCCCCCATGGGCTGTCCCATTTAACGTCGCGGCCCGGCTCTGCGGCCTTCCAGAGGGTGAAATCTCTTGGGTCGCGTTTCAGCGGATCAGCCTCGGATCGGACACCTTCTAAGAGGTCACCGCCAATATTGTTGGAAAGTTTACCGTAGCCATCAAACGACGGAACGTCGAAATAAAGGTTGCCACCCTTCTCGTAGGCATGCCCGTTGGCAATCAGTTTTTCATTGATTGTCACCATCTCTGGTATATGATGGCTGGCCCACGGGAACACCGTTGCTTCCAAGATGTTCAGCCGCTTTTCGTCTCGGAAGAATCGTTCGGCGTAAACGTCGGCAATCTCCCCGATGGTCTTGCCTTCAGCAAGGGCGGCCATAATCATCTTGTCGCCGCCGGCCTCCGCCAATTCTTGGCGCATGTGACCAACGTCAGTGATGTTTTTGATGTGGGTGACCTTAAGGCCACTGTGTATCAACGATCGACGAACCCAGTCGGCCATGATATAGGTGCGCATATTGCCAATATGGGCGTCGCGGTACACAGTGGGGCCGCAGGTATACATTTCAATAAGCCCTGGAGTGGTCGGTTGAATTTCATCAACACGTTTTGCCAGGGTGTTGTAGATGCGGAGCAATGAGACCTCTTCTACCTGAGGTTACGCCATTCTAGCGCTCAGATGAGGGGTCAGTTTAGCACACACTAAGGTCTGCTGCCATACGAATCCAGGCTTTTCCTAAGACGAGTTTCTCTGGCCACCAGTTTCTCCGGCAACTAATCAGGCGAATCAGTTAATCACCGGCCCAAATCGGCTCTATGTCCGAGAAAATACTCAGCTTGAACCAATCCGGGAAGGCGTCCACATGGGCGGTCAACCCATAAAGCTCGATTAATCCGTCATCCACACACTCCCCCAGATCGGCCATACCCATCCACACTTTGTGCGCGGCAACAGTGTCGGTGTTCATAAACAGGTCTACATCTAGCCCCGGGTCGATCATGCAGACAGACGGTTCAGGACGTTCCATCACCAGCCAATACTCACCGGTGGCCGCACCTCGAAAGTTTATTTGAATCACGACTCTTTCTTCGGGAAGCAGGTCAATGTTCACTCGGCGGTGCATATCCCAAACCAATAGAGCAGGGTCAACATCCTCGGGTTTAATGTCGTGGTTGACCCATTTTTGGCCCCAATCGCCCAGCATCGTTACTACTCCGAGCAATTCAGTCCCAGCTTCAGTTAGGTGGTATTCTGCCCGTTTGCTATTGCCTTCTATCTTGCGTGTGAGCACGCCCGCATCCTCAAGGCTTCTCAGACGCTTGGTCAACAGGGAACGGGGAATGTGGGCCATTCCAATCTCCAGCTCACTGAATTTGCGGCTGCCCATTAGAAGTTCACGGATTATTAAGGGCGTCCAGCGCTCGGCAAATATTTCGGAGGCCTTGGCAACTGGGCAAAACTGACCGTAGGTTTTCATTGATAATGTCCGTCTATCTGGGGATAGCCGAGTCAGCCCGTGATATCGCCGTAAAGCAGGCTACCAAAAAACGGGAGGACACCATGATTCAAGACCAGGTGGGGGCCATGGAAAACCAACTGCTTATCGCCCAAACATCTGTAGCTGAGATGGTCCGATTGGCGTTGGAGGATACCCCTCCATCTGTCGAGAAATCCAGCCTGATGGCCCGGCACAAGACCATCTCTACCAACGCGGCCATCAGTACTGTGGAGAGGGCGATGGCTGTTGCAGGCGGCCAGGCCTACTTCAAGGGGATGGGACTAGAGCGCCGGTTCCGCGACATCCTGGCGGCACGGTACCATCCAATCCAAGAACCCAAGCAGCACCGGTTCAGTGGCCGGATTGCCCTGGGTCTGGACCCCATAGAGTAAGTATTTGTTCCTGGCAAATAAAAGAGGCCCTTCCATCAGCTGGAAGGGCCTCTTTTTGCTTACCCAATTAATCCTCGGAGTTTCTACTTGGGGCGAGAATATAGAGAATCGTCAACATCAGTACGGTGCCCCCGCTGGCTGCGATGTAGAGACCCAAACCCACAGCCATCCCTATTGCTGCGGTTGCCCAGATGGTCGCCGAGGTTGTGAGTCCGGAGATGCTGCCTTCGCTGCGAAGAATCGTTCCGCCGCCCAGGAAGCCCACGCCCGTCACTATCTGGGCGGCGACCCTGGATTGGTCTGCGGCCTCAAATATAAATGTAGATATGATGGTGAAGAGAGCCGAGTCCACGGCCACCAACGACAGCGTCCGGAGTCCCGCCGGTTTGTCGGAACTCCGACGCTCGTAGCCCACAGCCGCACCGAACACTGCAGCAATTAGCAAGCTTGCTGCGATCTAGGTTTCTTCGTGGGCTGTAAGTGTGAAAATGTCTTATAAGTTACAAACGCCCTAGGCTTGGTACTGGACCACTGCGCCGGACATCTTCATGGACTCAATTTGCTCCCCGGTATAACCGGCTTCTACGAGGATATCGTCGGTATCTGAACCGAGTAGCGGGGTCGGACGGCCAACTCGCATTGGTGTCTCAGAAAGCCTGGCCACGCTGCCCAAGTGTTCAGCTTGGCCAAAATCAGGATGGTCGCGTTTGACGATCAATCCAGCCTTGCGGATGTCTTCATCGTCCCTAAAGTCTGCCACCATCCGGTTGGCCATGACGCTGACGCCGGTGGGGTTGATTAGCTCGCTCCAATCTGCGATGGACTTGCTGGAAATCACGTCGGCAATGGACTGAGTCAATGCAGCATCGTCGCCGGCGGACAACTCTGAGAAATCAGCAAGGTTGGTTAGATTGCCCCAGGCAAAGTCGTCAGGACAGTGGAAATACATCCAACCGTCGGCGGCTTCATAGAGGCGAGATTTGGCGTCGAAACCGCGGACGCTCAAGCCTTCGGGTTCGTTCCTTTCGTGGCCTTCGTAGTCGAGGAAGTAGGGAGATTGCAGTAGTCCGGCAGTCAGAGCCAGTCCGCTATTGACCGTTTGGCCCTTGCCAGTGCGGTTGCGCTCGTGGACGGCCAAGGCGACGGCATAAGCGCCCATCAACCCGGTTCCGTAGTCGTTCATGGGGTAAGGCAATAATTTGGGGATTCCATCCCGCCCGCCACGCCGCACTTGAATGCCGGCAGTGGCTTGGGCCAACTGTTCCCAACCGGGGCGCTCGCTCCAGGGTCCGTCAAAGCCAAAGGCGTTGAGCGACGCGTGGATGATGTCTGGCTTGCGTGCCTTCAGCTGTTCAAAGCTGATACCCAACCGAGCCAGACTGCTCTTGCGGTTGTTCTCTACCACTATGTCGGCTGTTTCAAGAAGTTTGTAGAAAACTGCCAAACCCTCAGGGGTTTTGAGATTGATCTGGATGCTGCGTTTGCCGCGGTTAACGTCAGTGTTGCCTGGGATGTTATAGGGACGGGACGGATCATCAATCTTGATAACGTCCGCGCCGAACTCGCCCAGAGTGCGGCCACAGGTGGGACCGGCCAAGACGATACAAAGGTCCAAAACTCTGAGTCCCTCTAATGCGTGCATGATGCTTTCGCTGCCTGACTTGGGCGTAGCGGGCGTTGAGGTTTCTTTCTTCAACTCTGCAAGAATCTCGTCGGTGTGTTCGCCCAGTGTTGGCGCCCTAAACTGGATGGCTCCAGGCGTGCCCCGTAGCCGCACCTGCACTCCGGGCTGTTTCATAATGCCGTATTGAGCATCGTCCATTTGGATGACCATCTTGCTCTCAAGGGCATGCTCATGGACGAGCCATTCTTCCACGGGTTTGCAGACCGTGCCGACACCATTGGCGGCGGCGATGTCGTCTTCCCATTGCTTGGCGTCTCGCTCCAGGAACATCTCCTCAAAGCGTCCCTTCCACATCGCAATGACTTCAGGGTCAGTCTCTATGTTGTAGAGACTTTCTAATTCCTCGACCCATTCTGGACGTCCGGCGGCTTTCATCAACTGGCCGACAAACACCGCATAACCTCCCTGAGATTGCAGGAACTTGCCGTCCTTGCATTTGTATTGGTGGGCCATGACGTTACGGGGGAACTCGTCCAAGGCGGGCGGCTCAATATCGAACAGCTGAACCAGGTTTCGACCGATGGCTGAGAACATAGCGCTGTGCATGGGCACTTCTATCCGCTGACCTTTGCCGTTGCGGTCACGGGCCACCACGGCCATGCCCACGGAGACGGCAGAAACAATGGCTGCGAAGGTGCTGGCAGTGGGCAGCGGCAGGAACAATGGCTCCTTGGTTTCGTCGTAAGGCTGGTAGGTTCCGGTGGAAGCAGAGACGATGCCCTCCCAGCCTCGTTCGTTGCGGTAGGGGCTGTCTTCGCCAAATCCGGGGAGGGAGCAGTACAACAACTGCGGGTTTGCTTTGGAAAGGGCCTCGTAGCCGATACCCAGGCGGTCGGCCACGCCGGGTCGGTAATTCTCTATGACGATATCAGCTTGCTTGGCCAGAGCCACAGCATTGGCCTGTCCTTCAGGCGTTTTAAGGTCAAGGACAATAGAACGCTTGCCCCGGTTCCAAGTGGCAAAGGCCGGCTCGCTCCGGGCGGGATCTCCGCCGGGACGCTCAACCTTGATAACCTCGGCGCCCTGATCGCTGAGCAACATGCCCAACATGGGGCCGGGAATGTATTGTCCAAAATCCAGGACTTTAAGGCCAACCAGCGCACCCTGTGCCTGGTTCTGCTCTGTAGTTGTCATCTTAAATAGCCCTCTAGTTATTCGTTATGTTAGGCATCGGAATCGTAGCAACGGATTTATATGTAGTCAACCAAGCGATAAGGGATTTCTAGTCGGTGACAAAACGAGATTGATGTACCTCTAAATCGTTAGACATACTCAATATTATCTTGACGACAAAGAACCCAAATCGAAACTCTGGAAGTCCAACTTAAAATGCTCGAAAGACAGAAATGGGAAAAGTCATATAGAAGTGTAGATCATTGCCGTGATATCTTGTTGCGCCTCGACGCCCAAACTCTAGATCGCCGTGCGTTACGCCTGTCTAATATCCCGTCGATAATGGCTTTTGAAAACAGTCAACAAATGCCGGAATGGACTTGGGATTTGCTTGATGAAGCAGAGGCGTGTTTCGTAGACGGAAATTACACTGGCTGCATCGTTTCTTTGGCTGCTGGCGTGGAACACGGACTTTGAGAGTTGTGCAATGGCGGCTTAGATGATGGTTTAGGTAAGCTGATCTCCGAAGCATCCCAGGCAATCAAAATAAATCAAATTGAAATAGATTCTCTTAGGAATTTAAACAACTACCGCAACAATATGGCTCATAGCAAAATCGATAACCTTTCAGACGGGCTCCAGATTCAGCATGGCTTCGTGGTATCAGACCCAAGAAATCAAACTGAAAAAGAAATGGTGATTCACTTCGCAAAGGAATCCAAAGTCCAAGAGATATTATTAGGTGTCCGCGAAGCTATCTATGATATTTTTTATCGCAACCCATGGGAACCTAAACCGACCGTCGCTCAATCTTGACTGCGCGGCCGGTCTTGGCAGATTCGATTACCGCTGAGTTTACCTCGGTGGAGCGCACGCCGTCGGTGCCGGTAGCTGCGGGCTCCTGGTCTTCTTCCAAGGCGGAGCGGAAGTCGGATAGCTCTGCTACGAAATTGGCCAGGTAGTCATACTCAAAGTTTTCTGTCTTGTTGATCGTTTCGCTGACCACTTCCAAGGAGCCCATGCGTGCTTCCCAGACGGTGGCGGTGCCGGTGAAACGGCCATCGGTCCCGTAGACGGTGAAGTTATTCAGCGTGTCCGGCAGCATCCGCCCACAGCTAACGTTGGCGATGGTGCCGTCCTCCAGACGCAGTGACATGCTGGCTATGTGCTCCAGGGGTTGGGCGTCGGTCTGGCCGTCAGTCATGGCCACAACCTCTATGATCTCTTGGCTGGTGACAAAGCGCATCAGGTCAAACACATGGACGCCTAGGCCCATAATCACCGAGCCGCCGCCCATGGCCACCGTGTCTTCCCACCATTCACGCAGTCCGGTGCGGGGCTGGTGCTCTGGTTCGCCGCGCTCTCCGCGACCCCAATGCCCCTGCAGCAGTCGAACCCGACCTAGCTTGCCCTGGGATACCAGGTCTTTGGCCAGAAGGTGAGCAGGGTGAAACCGCAGTTCAAAACCCAAGCCCAGTTTCACGCCGTTCTCTCGGCAGACCTGCACCATGCCAATGGCATCGTCAACGGAGGTAGCCATCGGCTTCTCGGACAAGACGTGTTTACCGGCCCTGGCTGCTTGCTCGGTGTGTTCTAGGTGCATGGCATTGGGTGATGCCACAAACACGGCATCGACCCTGGAGTCGGCTAGCAGGTCGTTGATATTGGAATACCCAACCTGAGCACCGTGTGCCTCGGCGAACGTGTCGGCGCGGCCTTGGTCCCGACTCAATACTGCTATCAATTCTGAATCCGGCGTGAGTCCAATTGCCGGAGCCACTTTTTGCTGCGGATGCATTCCCGCCCCTATGATCGCCCAACCTAATGCCACTTCTGGCCTCCTGATATTTGACCCGGAACGCTAAATAGAACTCCGGACGATGAATAAACGTATTGTTTAAACCTGAGAGGCCACTATAATACCGCCAACGTAAACCGGATTACAGTCGGCATGGCCGGTAATCTAGGTTCCTGATAGGAGTTTATTGATGGGTTCAGTGTTGGAAACGGTCCAGTTGCTTAAAGAGGAGACGGCCCGAGTGGCCGACTATCTTAAGAAATTATCACCAGAAGCTTGGGCCACCCAGAGCGCCTGTGACGCCTGGCAAGTTGCTGATGTTGTAGCCCACGTGGCGGGAGCGATAGACCGTTACGGACCCAATATTGCCAGGGGAGCCAAAGGGGATTATTCCGCCCCTGTAGGCGCTGCGCCATCAACAGACACCGTTGATAGAGATGCTGTGATGCGGGCCAATGCCCAAACGGTGATTGATTACCGAGTCGGACTCGGCGACGGGGTGTGGGATGCATTTAACGACAGCCGACTCAAGTTTGATGCGATCTTTGCTGAATTGGGCGAAGCAGACCGCGAAAAACCATGCTTCCACAACTCGGGAATAATTTCGATGGAGACATACCTGAACCTACGCATAACCGAACTGATAATTCACGAGTGGGACTGTCGTTCCAAATTGGAGCCAGGAGCAGCGGTTTCTATGGAGAGCATCCCTGCAATTATCGAGAATTTCCCAGTGTTTGCAGTGGGCTGGATATTTGATCCTGGGGTGAATATGCAGAACTCCGCCCGCTTCAGATTTGAATTAACCGGAGTCGGAGCGGAGAGTTATGACATCGTGGCCGGTGGCGGTCAGAAAGCAACCATGGAACTGGCCAGCGAAAAACGACCGGATGCTATTTTCGGCTGTGACACCCAGACCTTCGTGCTGCTGGTCTATGGACGGGTGACCCTGGAAGATCAGATGGCGGGAGGGCACATCTTTGTATCCGGAGATACCACTGGAGTGACCGCCCAGTTCGGAAAATAACCAGGTTATCCGCTCTACGATTACGCCGCTTCGATTAGAACAGAGCTCCCGGACGGAACGCTCTTTAAAACAGTGGAGTCACCCTTTATCTTTCCGATGACTGTGACTTCACTGGCTGGTCTAATCTCGTCACCCTGGCTGGCCGGAGTGGGCCCAAAGAACAGGCAAAAAGCGCTCCCCGGAGGCCAATAACCCAGGTCCCCTAGTTCAACGACCTCTTGCCCGTTTTCAACTTCATTTTCCACGGAGATCTTAAAATATATCTCATCACCCCAGGTGTTGCCGCTGGCCTGAATGGGTAGCGCACCCCAAATCTCTTTGGCGGTATCCGTGTCGTTCAATTCAGCGTCAACCACCACGCTTCCGGCGGTGATGCGTATATTCTTTGCCATTTATATCCCAATCTCCCCTTGTTCTCGGCCCCATTATTAAAACTTGATTAAAGGGCGATTAGTCCAGTATTGTTGCGAACCGCTCCGGGGAGTATCCCTGGATTGAAAGTGCGGTCTCGCCGGTGGTCATCAGGTCAGCAACTGATTGGCCAATGCCGGGGGCCAGCAGGATTCCCTTCTTGCCCGCGCCGGTGGCCAAATAGACGTTTTCCCAACCTGGTGCGCGGCCCAGTACCGGCAGCCAGTCTGGCGTGACTGGGCGCAGGCAGGCGGTGTGGAGCGCCAACTCAGCATTCTCCAGTTCCGGGAATACCCGTCCAAGACGCTTTCGAATCAGTTTGGCTACGTCTTCAGATAGGTTCAGGTCGAAGCCTTTCCAGTCTTCCGTTGTGCCGCACCAATTTAGTCCGGTCGGTTTGGGGTAGATGGAAGCTCCGCCTCCGGAAATGTCGTACTCGATGGGCGCGCCGTCCAGTTTCAGCCGGAGAATCTCACCCTTGAGCGGGTCAACCGGGATGTAGATTCCCAACCAAGCCTCTGCCCTTCGTGACCATGGGCCAAGGGCCATCACCACCTGACCACAGGAAATCTCGCCATCTTCCAGGACAACGCGGTCAATCTTGCCGCCGCTGCCTTCCAGACTGCGAACATTGCCCTCGCGGACGGTCGAGCCAGCCTTGTTGGCTGCGGCTGCAGCAAAGGCTTCAGTTAGCTTATGGCTGTCGGCGGAGGTGTCGCCTTGGTGGTAATAACCGCCGAGGATTCCAGGGGCGATTCGCGGTTCGAGCTTAGCTACTTCGTCGGACTCCAGCCACCTGGCGTTGAACCCTTCGACGGCGTCGATGCGGAGTGCATCTGCTTTCATGCCGGCGATGTCTGACTCCTCCAATGCCACGTCGATCTTGGCCACGGTGCGGTGTTGGTAGTCGATGCCCGTGTCTTGGATTAGACCTTCGTGCAGGTCACCGTGAAGCTGATAGCACTCCCAGGCAAAACTGCCCAGGGGGCCAGGAATGCCGATGCCAGTCAGCGGGTTCAGCCCACCGGCGGCGTTGCCGGAAGCCTGGTTACCCAAGCCGGCGCGTTCAATGATGGTGGATTTGACCCCGGATTGGGCCAGGTAGTAGGCAACGGCACAACCGGCTGCTCCTCCCCCAATGATTACTACGTCTGCTGTATCAGCCATGATTACTCCAGTTTTCCTATTATTTGGCGCTAATGTCTGTAACTGCTATGCACATGTCACCCTGAGCAAAGCGAAGGGTCTGCCACGTTGTGAATTGGCAGATTTTTTCCCGACAAGTCGGGATTCCTCTCCTCAGAATTACATACTCGCGGAATCGATACGCCTGTGAAATTAAGTTGTTAGTTTCGCCTAGCCTGTGGCACCACTCTGCAACGGGGTTTAGAATGGACGTAGATTCAGGAGGTTTCCATGCCCATCTATGAATATTACTGTGCTGATTGCGCCTTGGAATACGAGGTTATGCGCTCGGTTAAGCAGTCCGACGAACCCGCCGAATGTAAGAACTGCGGCAAACCCGGAGAGCGCCAGCTATCCAACTTTGCCTTTAAATCAAACACGTTTACCGCGCCCAAGTTCAAGGCGTCACTGGAAAAGCCACTCCGGGCCAGAGACACCAAGCCAGCCGAAGACTCCAAATAGCCTATCCAAGTTATCCGGTCTAAGTTGGGCGGCTCTCGTTAGCTGGCGTTGCCGCCTGGAATCTCGCCACCGGTTTCACTGGAATTCCCATTAGAGTTGTCTGACTTGGCCCTGGCCTCCCCGCAGATAATGCAGGGGCAGGCGGCGCGCAAAACCCTATAGGTGTAGATGCCGGTGTAATGGGCGTCTGTCCAGAGGAACTGCACCCCGTATTTACCTGCCGGCAGCTGGTCCACCGCCTTCACATCTTTGGGCACTGTGTCCGGGTCAAGCGTGCGTTTGCCGCTCATCTCATCCACGCAGTTGGCGCAGGGACACCGCAGCCGCAGGTAACGGTGAGGAAAGGGACTTCGGTGGGCGTCTTCCCATAGAATAACCACGGCGTCGTCTTCCAGGTTAATGGCGTCGGGCATAATTATTTGTTCCATATGTCTATCTCAAGCGTTCTTCCCTTATCGGATCTCTCAGACAAAGGAAGAACGAGTCTGTTATTAGGTCGGTCCTTGAACCTCGTTCAGGCGGGCCGGTCGCGGCATTTCGTCCGGGTCTGTGGGTATCTCAATGATACTGGGCTTGCCGCAATTCAGCGCCTCAATTAAGGCGTTGCCAATGTCTTCTGGTCGCTCCACGTAGAACCCGGCTCCGCCGAATATCTCCGCGTATTTGTCAAAGCGTGGGTTGGTTACATCAGCGCCCACGTAGCGCTCATCAAAGGCGTAACGCTGGTAGGCCTTTTCAGAACCCCAGATGCCGTTGTTCATAATCACGGTGACCAACGGCAGATTGTACTGCACTGCCGTGGAGAACTCCTGGGCGTTGAACAGGAATCCGCCGTCGCCGTTGAAGTTGATCACGGGCCGGTCCGGAGCGGCAAACTTGGCGCCGATGGCGGCCGGGAAACTGAAACCCAGACCACCCAGGTCTAGGGAGGTAATCAGGCTCCTGGGTTCATAGTAGTTCAGGCGATCCTGGCCGTAGTTGGGCGCTAGTCCTGCGTCCAGGGCGATGATGGCATCGCGGGGCATGACCTTTCTAAGCTCGGCGTAAACCTTTTGGGGTTTCATGGGCGAGCTATTGTCATTTCCCTCGTCGTTTAAACGGCCGGTGCGGCGAGCGGCTAGGTTGTGGATTTCAGAGACCCATAGGGCGTTGGGCTTCGGCTCGCCTTCGCGGACCTTCTCCAACAGACCTTCCATGACGCCCTTGGCATCGCCTTCAATCCCAACAGTCACCGGGTAGTTGCGGCCGATTTCTTGCGGGTCAATTTCTATTTGAATAATCTTGGCGTCCGCGGGGATGAACCGATTGTCGTAGAAAGTGGTGGACTGGCTGAGCCGGGTGCCCACGGCCAAGATAGTGTCGGACTGGCGAACTGCTTCAATGGCTTCCAACGAGCCCAACCGGCCAAGGTGGCCCAGGTAGTTGGGGTGGTCATTGGGCACAGCGTCGGCCCTTCCATATGACGTGACAATCGCCGCGCCGGTCAGTTCCGCCATACGGCAGACCTCATCGGCGGCTTCGCTCCATTGAACGCCGCCACCGGCCACGATGACCGGACGCTGGGCTGCCGTCAACACTGCCGCAGCCTTGTCTATCAGGTCCCGGTCGCCCCGTGATCGGGTCTGTCCCGGGCGATAGGCCTCTGGCGCCATCAGGTCTAATTCTATCTCCGCGCCGGGTAGCAGGTCGCGAGGGATATCAATCATCACCGGGCCCATCTTGCCGGAAGTAGCGACCCTGAAGGCATGTCGCAGAGCCTCGGGCAATACTTCAATTTTATTGATGGCAAAAGCTGCCTTGGTGATTGGCTTGAACAAGGCTACCTGGTCAAACTCCTGGGTGGATGCCCGGTTTTGGTGGCTTCTGGACGCGGAAGGGGCCAGAACCACCACTGGCGAATGGGCAACGAATGCGGAGCCGATGCCGTAGGTCAGGTTCAAGACTCCGGGGCCGTTGGTCACCAAGCAGACGCTGGGTTTGCCGGAGATGCGGCTGTAGCCGTCGGCCATCAGCGCCGCGCCTTGTTCGTGGCGGACACCGATGAATTTAACGTCGTCCCGATCAAAGAGCGGGTCCAAGATATCTAGGAAAGACGAGCCCACAATGCCGAAGATGTGGGAGACACCCTCCTGTTTCAGCATTTCAATAACGGCTACGCCTGCATTCATCTTCACCAAATCGAAT
>Ga0209403_10004302_pt1 | contig 15578 bp, 12 predicted proteins | sample ArcticOcean_MG_C_8_FD_187440 | JGI IMG/M metagenome (GOLD analysis project Ga0209403, IMG submission 187440) | Marine microbial communities from western Arctic Ocean - ArcticOcean_MG_CB11_86 (SPAdes) (version 2) | ecosystem: Environmental > Aquatic > Marine > Oceanic | place: Arctic Ocean... | reverse complement strand
CCATTGAACTTGATACCCTTGCCAATAACCGCAGTGCGTATGCGTCGTGCAGTCCAGTTATCTGACATTGATTCACCTCATTGTTTGGGTTTTGGCCGACCTGCTTCCCCTATTTAACCGCAGCGAGAACCCCCTTGGGAACTCAGACTACACGCTCCGTTACATGCACATTGTCGGCACGCATTGTGATAGGGATTGGAACAGCCGCTTCGAATAACTCTACAGTCACTTCTTCTTTGCCTTCTTCCACTCCAGTCACACGAGCGCGGTTTCCTTTGAAGTGACCTACTCTAATTTCAACAACACTGCCAACTTCGATTCCAGCAGTTGCAGATTTCGGCTCAAGATAATTGGAAACAACAGATAATGGTGCTTCACCGGGAAGCACCTTGGAGCAACCGCGCATAGGTGTAGTCACACCGCCAGCACGTCCAATCAACTTCTCGACATGGTGCTTTGCACTTGCCTCCACAAAGATATACCCGCGCATGAGGCGAGGATGAATAACTGCAAAAACTTCATCTTGAACATCTTTGAGTGAACCGGTTCCTGAAATACGTGCATGTATTTCATTAGCGATTTTCTGTTCTTGGCCAATTGTTGTTTTGAGCATATAGAGGAAACTCGACACATCCCCATACATATCACCAAGTTGGGAAACGGTTGGTCGGGTTTGAATTGCAGAGATACCGTCTTCTGATTCTTCCACCTCATCAGGACTCAAAACATTGAGATAACCAGGGTCAACCCACATTGCTTCATCGTAAAGGGTCCTTGGTTCTATTTCTGAGGTGTCACTAATGAACAGAATTGGGGTCACCTCGTTTAGGCGGTTACCAAATTCAATTCCACGTGCTTCTCCCATTCTAACAAGGGTTAGAGAGGATGATTGAATACCAGTAGAGTCTTCAATTCTCATGAATACATGGTCAAGGTCATTATGATCCCCAACCCCGTAAATCCCATCCCAGCAATTTCCAAAATCGGTGACTTCTTCACCACGTTTTAGCAAAAGCAACTTATCTTCATGGCGAATAAAAACAATGAATCCATCTGACATATTAATCCCTCCATTTCTAAATCGTAATCAACCAATTAACCATTGGAAGAATTTGGGTAATTCAGTATCCATTAACCACAACATAACAAAGCCGATGAATCCAAGCACAAACATGCCAATTCCACAGACCCAGATAGTTTGTCTGAATTCCATCTTAGTAGGTTTGCGAGCCATGCGAACAATTCGAGCCCATGAACCGCGGCCAAAACTACGGACCCATGTTTCAAATTGGTCTTGACGAACTTGGACTCGGTCCTCAAAGGACTTACTTGTAGAGTCTTCACTAGCCATAACTGAACCCCTTTAGGGTTCATGCCGACATGGGGGTCCTCTTTAAAATCAACGGGTAGATTCAATTGATGAATTCAAGACTACGATTACGCATCGTACGCATCTGTTGATGTGCGGTAGCGCCGAAAATCTGCTGGCTTTTGACTCCGGTTAAGACTAACAAAACACGCAACTCGTTACCCATGTTTTTGTCAACCGTTGCGCCCCAAATAATTCTTGCATATGGATTGATTCTCTCTTTTAATTCTTGGGCACAGCGTTCTGCTTCTCCGAGGGTTAGTGATGGGCCGCCGACTACATTGACCAGCGCACCACGGGCATCGGAGATGTCAATATCAAGTAGTGGTGAAGATAGGGCTTCTGCAGTTGCATCAATAGCACGGTCATTGCCAGTTGCTTCTCCCAGTCCAATCATTGCCATTCCACCACCGTTGAGCATTACACTTCTCAAATCCTCAAAGTCGAGGTTAACAAGGCCTTCTTTGGTAATCATTTCTGTGACGCCAGCAATTGAGCGCATCAGTAATTCATCAGCAACTCGGAACGCTGCTTCAATGGGTAAATCTTTGACACCTTCAACTTCTAACAACTTTTCATTAGGGAGTACCACTACTGTATCGCATACTTCTCGCAATCTCTCTAATCCCCATTCAGCATTTTGTCGGCGTAGTGTGCCTTCTGAAACGAATGGGTATGTGACTACTGCAATTGTCAGGGCTCCAGCAGCTTTTGCTAGGCGTGCAACCACGTGAGCAGACCCTGTTCCCGTTCCACCGCCAAGTCCTGCGGTAACAAAAGCGAGGTCACAATCATCGACAATATTGACAAGTGTGCGTTCTGATTCATAAGCAGCCTTCTCACCTTTTTCTGGATCTCCACCAGCACCTCGGCCGCGAGCAGTTCTGCCAATCAGAATTTTTTTGTTAAGTTTAGAGCGTAATAGGTGTTGAGCATCTGTGTTGACAGCAAACCCTGAGATGTGCTCGCCGGCCAATAATCCTTCATCTTCTAAGCGTTGGACAGTGTTACAACCACATCCCCCGCATCCAAAAACCCTAATTCTTGGTGCTAAACTTGCTAATAATTCTACTAGCTCTTCATCACCTTGATTAGTTTCAACCTTACTTTCTTCGATGCTTTCTGTTAAGGGTTCTTCATCCTCTTGTAGTTCTAACACGCGGTCAATTAAATGGCGCATGAACCGAGCCTCACTAAAGTCACCTTAACCTTGACGCTCGTCAGGGGTGTGCTCAAGTGGGTTCGCGCACCTCTTCGGAATTGCCGAAAATGAAGAAAGCCCTCCCTAAAGGGAGGTCAATTAGCCCGAAGTTCAAAGTGTAGGCGCTTATCTCCCCGTTTGATGAAGTCTAAGTCGTTGCTACTTGTGATAATTTTAATCGTCTCCTCACAGTATGTATTTTTCACTTCTGAAATCACGACAAATTCAGCATTAGATGAGAAACAGCCCATGGCGCAATCAGTGGCTAGCCAATGGCAGATGAATGATGCTCCACCTATTCAATCAGGTTGGTCTGCTGATACCTGGCAGCCAGATCCAAAGGGCCCGCTTTGGGACTTAGACTTCAGTCCAGATGCTACTAAGATAGCAGGAGTTGAAATATCAGATAACAGACTCTTTGTTTGGAATATTTCAGATGGCCGTGTTTTACTATGGATTCATCATTCTGCTGCGATAGTTGATGTTGTTTGGCTTTCAGATGAATGGGTGCTAGTGGCAGACGCAGGAATCAATTGGTATTCTTACCATGTTGTTGACAACGGTTCATCCACACCCCATACCTCAACAGAGATGCGCTCTGGTCAATGGAGCGATGGTCTAACTGGAACATATAGCGGATATTTGTGGGGTCTCGATGCCTCTTTGAGTCATTCAAAGGTGGCATTTTGTGGTAACATCAACCAGATGAATATGGGTGGGGAAATTGTAATTGCTGATTTATCTCATTTCATTGATGGTTCACCAGCCAATGCACAACACTTCTTCCCACAGTATTGGTCGGTAGATTGTGAAATTTCACCTAACGGTGCAACCGTTGCTGCAATAGGTCGTAATTTGACTACATATTCTGATGGCAATGTCACCTACCGAGATGTTGTGTATGGGGTTGAAGTTGCAACGGGGGCGCTTCAATGGGAACGTTTTGTTGGTGGTGATAATTCTAGTGCTTGGGCAGTAACTTGGGAGCCTGGAGGAGGCAGTTACACGATTGCTTACAATCACCCCCTTCCGAGCCAACCAAATGTTTGGGAAGGTGTCGCTACAGCCTATGCTGAGGTAGATGGTTCAGTATTTTGGTATTCACCAATCCCACAGAATGTCAGCAGTCTTAGTTGGCTTCCCGATGGTTCTTACCTTGGAGTTGGATTATACGACCCAGGGAGAATATCATTTATTGATACTGCAGGCCATATTCAAACAGATTTTGGATGGCATGCTGTAAAATCAGGTTCAACCTCAATTCCAGAGGATATCACCGCGGTAACTACAACCTCAATTTCAGCACCTACTACGGCAAACCAATTGATGGCATCAGCAGGCAGGGACGGCGCAATCGAAATTTGGGTAGTTGATGTCACTAATTTTGAAATCCTACCATACCGGAGATTAGGTCCTGCACATGTAAGGGAAATTATAGTTCACCCTATGCTTGATTTGGTTGCTATTGCTGATTCATCAGGTGTTGTAACCGTGCGTTCATCAAATGGTTCTATTGAGCGCCAATGTTTCCATCCAGAGTATGGTCAGGTTGTTTATGAAATTCCATTTGCTAAATCAGTAGATTGGATTAATGATGAAGCAATAGTAGCTTTCAGTGATGGAGTAATTATTGCTTGTAATGAATTTAGTAAATGGTCTTGGAGTTTTGACTTAAGAGATCACAAAACAGTAGGTGCTTTTGGTAGAATTTCCATGCATCAAACTAGTAATTATGCAGCAATTTCTTGGTCATCTAATACCCTCAACACCTCATTAGATGGACATGTTGCTATAATTGAACCAATGTCTGGACAATTCCTCAATGAATGGCAATATCCCGAATCTCATTGGACAATGTCCTTCAATGATTTTGGCACAATTCTGGCCTCAGTTGGTCAAACTGGTGGTGTAAGATTGTGGAATACAAGTGACCCCAATCCACAAAATTGGATGGACGATGGTTCACCATACTCTCACAATGGGTATGTTGGGGTCACTGAATGGATGCCAGGTGCTGACTTGTTAGTAACTGCAGGTTGGGATAAACAACTAATCATGTGGGATATTCAAAGCCAATCTCAAATGCAGCAGATTACACTACTTAACGAAGCCTTTTCGCTCGCAGAATTACTCAATGAAGGCATGGTTGTGGTCGGTACGGGTAACGCTGCCAATTCACTTTCTGGACAGTTAGAATTCTATGATATCCAAAATGGTTCGTTAGTCAATTCTTACCAAATGACTCACATTCCTCGTGGTTTAGATGTATTTCCAAGCGACCAGTCTTTGGTGGTGGTAAACCATACTGGTACAATGCTAGTTCTAAAACAGGATGCTGATGGTGATGGTTGGATAGATGTGGATGATGCCTTTCCAAATGACCCTACTCAACATCAGGATAGTGATGGTGATGGTTGGGGGGATGACCAAACTCAGTCCAATGGCGATGATTGTTTGAATATCCAGGGGAGTAGTTACCAAGACAGAAATGGGTGCCTAGATAGTGACGGAGATGGCTACAGTGACGCCGATACCACTTGGCTTGCCCACCCTCTAGGTGCCGCTGATGCATTCCCTAACATGCCTTCACAATGGCATGATACAGACGGCGATGGCCATGGTGACGAGTATTTCTTTACTATTGGTAACGATGGATTAAGAGTTGGCGAATCTGGTGATGCTTTCATCAATGATGTAGCCCAGTATCGTGATTTAGATGGAGATGGTTGCGGTGATAATTACACACATGGTGATGACAATGGGATGCGAATTAATGAAGCAGGAGATGCATTCATTCTTGACCCAACACAATGCAATGATTTTGATGGTGATGGTTATGGTGATAATTACACCTTTACCTTAGATAATGGTGATTTACGAGTTGAGGTAGGAGATGCTTTCCCACTTGATTACATGGCGTGGTCTGATTTAGATGGAGATGGCTGTCCTACTAGTTCTGCAACAGGCCTTGCAATAGATCTCTATCCTACAGATAGTGAAAATTGTGACCAAGAATTGCCGTTTTGGTTACCAGTGAATCTAGCAATATTGATTTCAAACGATGCGTCAGTATGGAATCTAGATATTTCTTGGGATTCTGCTGCCGATAATACCGATATTATTCGGTTAGATTATGCCTTGAATAATGAGACAACCAGCCCACTCGATTCGGAATATCAAGCGTTGCAGATTTGGACTTCAACTAGTGATGTTAATGAGAATTTGAATGTCGTACGGCAGGTTGGGAATAATTTCCTTCATCTTAGACTAACAGGAGTCCCTGATGATGGTGATTCAATTAGTCGCAATTGGACATCGGTTTGGATAGTCCAATCCGGTGACGATAATGAAACCGAAAATGGTTCTGATAATAGTACCAATAACAATCTTGACTCAGATGGTGATGGTGTAATAGATTCATCAGACAACTGTCCTAATGAATATGGGACAATTGCGAATCAAGGTTGTCCCGAGATAAATGACACATCTAATCAGACTGGAACTAATGGAAGTAATCCAGAAGATGAATCAGTGAATTCCTCAGCAATCTGGTATGTATTAATTGCAGTAATGCTTGCAGGAATTGCAATACTCGCAGTTATGGCGATAAGGTATAATCGCAAGACAGATAATATTGAAGAAGGGGCCTATTCAATGGCCCAACCTAGTTCGTTTGCTCCACCTTCAACCCCGCCATCCCCTAATATGCATCTTCCGTGCAAGGAATGTGGAGGCTTCGTCCAAGAGGTAATGCATCAAGGAAACTTGTGGACATGGTGCCCATCTTGCCGTGAGTGGCAAGATTTCCTAGGGAAGCGATAATCAATCCCCAAAAGAATTAGATTTAGTGACTTGATTGTGAATATTCATGATAGTCTACAGTAGGTTGCAGTGAGTCAATTGCTGTTTGTAGTCGAGCATTTGCAGCTTGTTCTCCAGATTCAATTGAAGCGATTTGCTTGCGTAATGATTGAAGTCTGGTTGTTAATGCAGTGACAATATCTTGCTTCAGACCTAGTGAAGGCTGAATCCAACGTTCTAATGAGGTGATAACTCTGTCAACAGAAGTTGTTAGCCCGTTTTTTGAAATGAGAATAAATTCATCTTTCTCTCGGTTAACTGGCCCACATTCACCAAGTGCTTTTTCCAATTGTTTTACTACTTTTGTTGCTTTCTTGAGTGAACCTTTGCATTGTTCAAATGCTTCTACAGAAAGCAGATATGCTTCAATATGGCCGGCTTTTGTCGCTACAGAAAAGCCATTCAAAGCCTTCTTCAAATTTCCAAGATGTAAATTGATTCTCCCCATTTGCATTGAGTCTTCAATTTTGAGTACAGTCTCAACATCATTTTCTCTAACGCCCTCCTTAGCACGCATGTGCCTTAGTTTAGTTGACTCTTTAGACAATATTTTGGCTGCTTTCATACTCAATTTCCACTTTTGCCGAATTTCTAGAATATTGGAATGATCTCGTAATGCAAGTACTAACAATTCTTGCCTCTGAATTGTTCTCTTCTTTTCTGATAGCAATAAGGAGGTTAATTCTTCGGCCATTACTTCTGAAATTTCAAGACGCCCGTCAGCGACATAACTGCGTAATTGGTTTAGAACTTTGACGGGGTCATCCATGCCGAACAAAAGGTTCACCTTACCATGCGAGTTGAGTCATCACGCATTATCACTCCTATTGTTCGTGCTAAAAGTCAATGCTAATGAAAATTAAGAAAAGTCAATTTTTTCGTTTTACAACTCGTCTCTTCGCTTTTCTCTTAGGTGATGGTCTACGATTCTTCGGCTTCCTTTTCTTGGGGGCATCGTCTTCATCTTCGTCACCCCATTCATCCTCATCATCATCATCGAAGTCATCATCATCGAAGTCACCATCATCCTCAACAACGGCCTTTTTCCGGCGCTTCTTTTGGTCACCTTTGATGGCTGTATCGAATGGGTCGCCTTCATCTTCCAATTGTTTGGTTTTTGGCGCTGCCTCCAGTTCAGCTAGGCCAGCATCTGCTGTATCACCTGAACCACCATCATCGCCGCCACCCATGAACTCCATCATCCAATCATCTTCTTCATCAAACTCATCGCCACCTTTCTTCTTCTTGGATGGGTCTTGAGCGGCAAGTATCCCCATCATTATGGCGAAGAATAGTAATAACAAATTGAAGGCTCCAACTGCAATGATAATGATGTAAGGGGGGCTAGTTAGAGATAGAGGTGCTTCCGGTTCTTGTTCTCCCTCATTGAATGGACTATTACCACTTTGACAAAGGGTGATTCCACTGATATTTTCATAACAGTGGTCCACATAAAATGTGGTTGTAAATAATTTTTCATTCCCTGCGGAATCTTTTGCCATGATTTTCAATCTGTGATTTCCTGGGTCCTCAAATGTTGAAGCAGGTTCAGTCATACTGAAAACCAAAGTGTTTGAAGGTGTACCCGGCGGAGTAATTTCAGTAACATTCTCCCATTCAAATTCCTCATCAAAGAATTCGCCGACGTTAGTGAATTGGTATTTTACTTCAACAAGTTCAACATCGTCGGTGACGACGCCATGAATTCTGATTTCAGTCCCATACAGGTACTTGCTTTCAGATGATGGTGAGAATAATTCAATGGTTGGTGCTTTGGAATCAACGGACCAATTAGTTAGCGAGAAAGTCTGTGAGTTTCCAACGATGTCAACTAATGTGGTAGTGATTGTGACGTTACTTGTTTCCATCCCACTTGGGATAGGGAAATCCCAAATGAAGTGAGTATCAGATGCTAGGAATGGTGTGGCGCGGGTGACTTCACCTTCAGGAGTAAAGGTGGTTCCAATTGCTGAACCTTCAATATAATTATCAGTCTGTACCTGTATTAGGGGGAATTCATCTAATGGTTCTCCACTATGGATGTGTAATCGGTAATCACCGCTTTTTAGTGGGCCACTAGGCATCCCCTCTTCCCCTCCGATCCCAAGTAAGATTTCAACTTCAGGAGGAGTTGTGTCCTCGTGTACTAGCCATGTGTTTGAACGATTACTGACTGAATCTCTAGAATTCCCCCACGAATCTGCCACGATAAGAGCGTACCAAGCATGCCTATCCAAGTTTTCTTCTAGAGATAATTCTCTGAGAATTGTAGTTTCAGAAGGTAGTGGTAAATAATTGTCAATCATCAATTCCCAGCCTTCATTATCAGACAAGTTCCCAGTTTCGTTATTTTCAAAGGGAGAGCCGAGATGTCGCCAAATAGAGTAGGTTTCATCCACTTCAGCTAGGGAATTAATCCATGATAATAAAACGCTATTCTGGCTACCCTGGAGCATCGGTTGCGCTAGTTGTACTGGTGCAGGGGGGAGAGTATCTTCGCGAACAGACAATGGTATGCAATTTTGAAAGAACCCTGTATCTTCATATGTTGCATTGAGATGATTATATCGAGTAACTGATGTTATACAATAATACGAAAGCCTATCCTTGTCAATTGGGACAGGGATTAATGCGTATTGAACCCCGTCAGGGACCGTTGCTGCAAGGGTTGCTTCAAGAGTGAGATTACTTGCTGCTGAGAGTTTAGTCCAAGAGTGCCAGATGTGATAAGATTCACCTTCTGCACCTACTTGGTCAGTCCAAGTGACGTTGGTCCATCCACCGCCGATATATGCGGCTTGGACATTAGTTGGTTCTGCTACCCATGGATCAAAAGCATTCTCCATGATAGGTCCGGCTACAGAGGAAGGTAGGATTGTGCTATTGTGATTACCACGTGCATCAGCAGCGGTTACTGCATAGTATGCGTATCCTAGAGTGCCACGCTCAACTTCATAGCGATACGTCGCAACTCCTGAAGGTACCGCAGCAATATGCTCAATGTTTGGGTCTTGGGTGTCATTGAAAGGTGCACCTGAACGCCATACGTGATACGTGCCGTCTAATTCCTCTAGGAGGTCAGCCCAAGTGATTGTGGTGTTTCCTGTACCACCAAGTGATTCTGCTACGAATGATGCCGTCACACCTTGGATATCAATAGGTGCGACATTGTCTTCAGCAACGGGGAATTCAGCATTCATGGTATTGACACCACCAATGAAACGGAAGTCTTCGTACCCAAGATATGAGTAAGTAACAGAATAATATGCTTCAACATCAGTGCCAAGCGGAACATCGTAGCTTGTGCTTGAAATGCCAGCAGGTTCGCTTGCAACCAGTGTCTTTTGCATTCCAAACCAATTTGCTCTACTTGCTGGATTAAGATGGCGGTAAATGTTTGAGATATACGCATTCGGGCCCGTCTCAAGCAAGGTTCCCGGCTGGAGTTGATTGAGATTAATCCAATCTATTTTGGTTCTACTGGTATCAGGGAAAAATGTGGCATTTACCGCGAATGGTGCAATAATATCATGTGTATTTTCGGGGATCGGCTCAGGGATTTGCGCACTTCCGAACTCCATGAACGCTTTTAGTGAACCATCATCTAGTTGAGTTGCAATACCGTAAAAGAATGTGCCATTGACTCCAGGAGGTAATGGGTGGCTGACAGAATGTTGTTGACTAGGGCAACTAATGACATTGCCTGTGCAGGCTGAAACGTTAGCGATATAGGGAATCGTATTGTTCTGAATCTGGCTAGTATTCATCTGAGTAGCACTACGATAAATGAGGTATCTACTTGTTTGAAGCATTTGAGCGATGGTCAAATTTTGAGTCCCAACATTTTCCCACATTATCGTTGTAGATTCCATAAAAGGATCGAATATGGCTTCAATATTCTGTGCTTGTAAATCATTTGGGGCTGCCTGGTCTGCTGCAACAGTAGGCACGAAAGGTACTGCCGAGACTAATAGCAAAAGCGTGGTTATTAGAATTGATTTACTCATCTGAATACAGCGCACGCTCAATCTCTCCGTAAGGGGGTGTGGTAACGAGGCGGTTATGAGGCTGACGCACTATGAGGGCATTTAGGGTCAAATCTTGACCATTTCAATTCTCATCATCGTTGTCATCGCCCCCTTGGGGGGCGGATATCATCGCTACAAGTTCCTTACGGGCAGTGATGAAACGGGTGAAAAAGGAGTATATTCCGCCTAAAAGCGAAATTAAAAGTACAATTGATAAAGCATTAATTTCAACATTAAATAGAGGTATTTGTCCATAATCCTCAACTCCAGCACAGGCTTGCCAAATAGCCGCTATACAACCAAAAAAGGTAATTGCCATTCTGTCTGCTCTTCCGAACCCTCCATAGTTTCTACCAAGTCCAACGGATTGAGATTGTGTCCCCATGTAAGAACCCATCAAAGTAGCTAACCCTGCCATGTAGCCAAGATGTGGTGTGGTAAGCCATGCGGTATTGATTCCAATAGCCACGATGATACCAAAATCAACGATTCTGTCAATGGTATGGTCTAGAAAATCCCCATACGAAGATGCTTTATTGTGAACCCGTGCAATTTGCCCATCTAAAGCGTCACAAAATGCTGCAAATGCAAATAGTAGTGTGGCTATAATTAGTTTTCTTGCCCCTTCTGCATCAGCGGTTGCGGTGGCAAAACACCATGCAGAAATCCCAGCAATAAACAAACTAAACCAGGAGATATAGTTCGGATTAACAAAGCCTAATTTGTTTACTAGTGGTGCAACAAATTTCGTAAATTCTTCTCGTAAACTATTGAGTGCCATATTCATTCACCATGCAGGACTGTAATCCAGTCGATTCGTTGCTCTGGGCTTTCGTGCTTGAACCCATCTCTCATCCAAGTCTCAATCTGGGAGAAAAGTGAATCAACACTAGTTCCCGTAGAATCTAATTCCAATACAGGGGTATTTCCCCATTCGTGCTCATCATTCCATGCTGCTCCGAGGAGTTCCCATTCAGCATTTTCATCAATTTTTGATTTAGACCAACCCCTATCTTGCATTCGGACTTGAAGCACCTCGGGATTACAGCGGATAATGACGATAGCATCAACCGGAAGTAGATGCGAGAGATGTCCATCAATCAACGTATCATCCTCAGGGGATTGTGCCCATTGTTCTGAAAGAGTAGTTACCAATCGTTCAACATCAATTGGTTGGGCACCATCATTACTGTCAATTTTGCCAAGAAACCCATTCTTTTCGGCTAATTCTTTATCACTAATTATTGATAGTGGCCAATCTCTGTTAGAATTAGTAAGCCCAAATTCAGCTACACTGGTTTTGCCGCTACCCGGTGTACCGGTGATGGCAATTCGGTGTGCGCAAGTCCCACTCATCATGTAGGGGTTAGTTGTAATGGTCATCAAGGTGATGGCTTAGGAGTGGTAATCGATTTAGAATGAAACAAGATTGTACTAAGGCAAGAAGTTTGTTTTTTCTTAAAATGTAAATTCTAATTAGAAACATAAGCGAGTTTGAGCGACCGGTTTATACACAGAGACCACACTACTTCAGTTCATGAGGGAATTAGATGATACGATCAACTGAAGCGACGGCCATTGTGCTGATAGTTGCAGAACCTGGGAGAGAGACAGAAGTTTACAACGAATTGCGAGTAATACCAGAGGTGGTTGAGCAAATGTTATTGTTCGGTGAATATGACCTTTATGTGAAAATAGTTTGTGAGGATTATGCATTACTTGGGAGCGTAGTAATCAATAGAATTAGGGCTATTGAAGGAGTCCATTCTACAAAAACTCTCACTGCCGCACCGATGCTTTGAGTGGCGAAGGTAGCGTAGGTTTCACCTACTATGCCCATTCCTCAACGTAATATGGCAGAGGCGGTTGATGGTGATGCAGTTGCAACTGAATCGGGATGGGAAGGAGTCATTGAATTGCTCGACCCTCGTCAATCAAAACTATCATTGATGCTGGTTTTCGTTCCTATTGCGATTTATTTTGGTAATTTTTCTCACAATGCACCAATGGCGTTTGCAACTTCAATGGCTGCCATCATGCCACTTGCATATTTGATGGGTGCGGCGACGGAACAAATTGCACTGAAAACCAATGAGTCAATTGGTGGCTTACTAAATGCGACCTTTGGCAACGCTGCCGAGATGATAATCGCAATTTTTGCAGTGATGGCAGCTGCAACTGCCCTCAAAGCAGGTGACGCAGAAACTGCTGCAACAATGATTAGTGTTGTTCAAGCATCACTTATTGGGTCAATTCTTGGTAATCTATTGTTAGTTCTTGGGATCGCATTCGTTTGGGGCGGGATTCATCACAAAGTACAGGAATTTTCAGGTACCCAAGTTGGTGCGAACGGTTCCCTTCTCTTCTTGGCTGTGATTGCTTTAATTTTGCCCACTGCATATGAATTCACTGGGAATGGACACGAGCAGGCGATAATCACTCTCTCTAGATTTACAGCAGTGATTTTACTGACAATGTATGGATTGTTTTTGTTGTTCCAATTTCGTACTCACACGGAATTGTTTGCCACTGATGGAGACCATGATGAAGAACCTGTGATGGCCAAGAAGCAAGCTTTAACTCTACTTATCGGGGCTACTATTATGGTGGCTTGGATGGCTGAAATAATGGTTCACTCAATTCAATCCGCGGCTGATGAATGGGGGCTTCCTACTCTTTTCATTGGTGTGATATTGTTACCATTGTTTGGAAATGCAGCAGAGCATTTCACAGCAGTATCTGTTGCTGGTAAAAATAAGATGGATTTAGCATTTTCAATAGCGGTTGGCTCTAGCACTCAGATAGCAGTTTTCGTGGCTCCAGCAATAGTTATGTTAGCATGGTTAATCAATGTGCCATTGACTTTCCAGTTTGGCTTATTTGAGACATTGGCTACGTTTCTAGCGGTGTTGATAACCAACGCTATTGCTTCTGATGGCAAATCAAATTGGCTTGAGGGTTCAATGTTGTTAGCAACATACGCGATTCTTGCAGTAGCATTTTTCCTTTACTAATTGCAAATATCAATGTTGTTGAACCCCAGTATCAAAATTTGCTCAAGAGTCTCGCTTTTCTTTAATCGCCCTACTTTCACTGTGATTTGAAACCCAGTATCCCCACAATAGGATTCCAACAATCATTGACACTATGTGGGCAGTTGAGGTTAGTGTGCTGATGCCATTGATAAAATGGTTCCACATCTCAAAAACGATTGCGATGGTTGGAACCATCCATACTTTACGAGCTTGATGAGAGGAGGCTCCGATAAGTCCGAACATACCAACGGATCCACCATTCCAATTACGCGCAAATCCACTACGGATAAATTCACTGTCGGGGTAGATTAATTCTCCGATATGCATTCCAATTGATATCCCAACTGCTGTTATTGAGAGACAAATCATGAACAAAATGTAAGTTCGAATCGCACCCACCCGGACTTCAAATGATTGCACAAAAATTAGGAAACTCATTGTAACGAACACGATATGGGTAGTATCGTGATGAAAAAATGGAATTACCAACAGTGACGTGAAAAAGCGAATAGGTGCGTCAATCAAGTCAATTGCCCAAAGTCCTGTAATACAAGAATACCCACCACCGGTGATGTAGCAATCATTGGCTGGGCCAGTCATATCTGATAACCAAAATACCCAGATGATGATTAGGTATGAAAAAGTTAATTTCCGGCTTAAAAACAGTTTCAAGGGTCTTAATGGCACTCCTGTCAGACTACACCAAGGCCAAGACCAAGGAAATAATGGTGTACTATCTTTACTCAATTAAAGGCCACCTTGAGGTGGGTTTATTCCATCATAATATTCTGCAACCGCTGTTTCAAGTTGTAGGCTAATATTCTGTTCGTCAAGGGTCAGAGTTTCGCCATTTTGGCGGATGATTTTCCCAGCAACAATGACATCAAGACATTGTGAATTTGAGTAGAGCAGGTTGGCAAGCAAGCGACGATTGTTAATTCCGCGTGGCCGCATTCGGATGTCATCTAAATTCCATGCAACCCAATCTTTGGAATCTTTTGTCGCTAATTGCCATGCTTCCCGCGGAGGAAGCAGAGTGGAATCCCAATGGTCATGGCGTTGAATGAGTGAAGCGGCTTTAGCTTCAGCCCGCATGTCAAGCGAATTGTTGGATGCCGCTCCATCAGTACCAAGTCTGACATCAACTCCAGCTTCTATCATCGCTGGATAAGATAGAGTTCCCCCTGTAGCCAATTTTTGGTTAGACACTGGGCAATGTACCGCATGAGTCCCATGCGAAGCAAGAATTCTCATCTCTCGTTTGGTGACCCAACCGCAGTGGGCACAGACTGTTCCATCAGTAAAATAGTCAAGCGAGTCGAGATATTCGATTGGATACATCCCATGTTGTTCATGGCATTGGGCAACCTCAGCCCTTGTTTCCGATGTATGAATATGCAGTCTTGCCTCATACTTTTGCGACATTTCGCTAGCTCGGCGTAATATCTCTTCAGAGCAGGTGTAAACTGCGTGGGTTGCGATTCCATATTCAACTCTGTCACTCGCAAGTGAGCCCCCTCGGATAAGATTCTCAAGTTCACTGAGAACTCGAGCATCCTCAGTTTCAGCATTGTTTTCAGGTGGTGGCCAAGCAGTTGTTGGCCCACAAACAATGCCGCGAATTCCGGCCTCAGCTAATACTGGCGCAATTGATGCAGGATAGTGATACATATCGCAAGCGAATGTAGTACCCGAGGCAATCAACTCGGCTACACCAGCCATTGTACCAGTCCTGACAAATTCAGGGGTAACTCGGGTTTCGGTTGGGAAGATGTTCTTTTCCAGCCAGTCTTCAAGAGTCAGCCCTTCTCCCATTCCCCGGTTGAGCACCATAGGTAGGTGAGTGTGCCAATTCTGAAAAGAACGGGTAATTACTCTAGATGTTCCATCAATCGTGGTTTGTACATCCTCGTCGCCTTTTGATGGGCTCCAAGAACCATCAGGATGGAGTATGAAATCACCAGAATGGAGATTGCAATCGTCATCAATCAAATGCGTCGCTGTGTATCGGGTTAGGTCCGCTGAATCATCACTCATAGACTCCACCCAATATGTGCCGTGATGTCATTTGGCATCATGGTTGT
>Ga0209403_10004301_pt1 | contig 15578 bp, 12 predicted proteins | sample ArcticOcean_MG_C_8_FD_187440 | JGI IMG/M metagenome (GOLD analysis project Ga0209403, IMG submission 187440) | Marine microbial communities from western Arctic Ocean - ArcticOcean_MG_CB11_86 (SPAdes) (version 2) | ecosystem: Environmental > Aquatic > Marine > Oceanic | place: Arctic Ocean... | reverse complement strand
TTTTTAATTATTTATTAACAAAGATGGTGGGCCCACCAGGATTCGAACCTGGGACCAATACATTATGAGTGTACTGCTCTAACCAGCTGAGCTACAGGCCCTCTATTCTAATATGATCATAATTACATCTAAATTGAAAGAATTTCAACAGTAAGGTAGTAATGTTAAGCTATCTTAAGTAAAAATAAATTTTATGAAACAAGTAATAAAAAAATCAATTATCGAATTAAATGAAATGCTACCAAAGGAAAAAAAGCTTGAAATAAAAGATACAACACCTCTAATAAGTGAACAATCTAACCTGGAGTCAATTGATTTAGTTAATTTGTTTGTAAATTTAGAAAAAAATTTAAAAGAAAAAGGTGATTTTATTTTAACTTTTGATGAAATTATTAACAATATTGATCAATTAAAAACTATCGGATCTCTAGAGAATTTTTTAATTAAAAAATTTAAAAAATGAAGGAAAATAAAGTTTCTATAAATATTATATCCAGTTTTAATAATACAAATTTTTCTGGGTTATTAAAAAGTTCAAAAAATTTTACGTGGAAAATTAATGAAGTTGATTATAATCAAGTTTTTCAAACCTTAACAAATTCAAAAGCAAAAATTTGGAAAAAACAAGCAAATGTAACTTTAATTTGGACAACACCAGAATTAATTTCTTCTGAATTTAAAAAATTAGAAAATGGAAGTGTAATAAATCCAAAGAAAATTAAAGATGAGGTAGATTATTTTTGTTCCTGCATAGATTCTATTAAAAAATATAGTGATATTGTTTTAGTTCCAAACTGGATTTTAAAGTATCAGAATGAAGGAAATCTAACTCTTTCATATTCAAAATATTCAGGTTTGGAATATAATTTATCTACAATGAATCAATATCTTTATGAAAAATTAGGTAAAGAAAAAAAATTTTATATTCTTAATTCTTTAAAATGGTTAATTAACTGTGGTGCTCCGAAAGCATACAATTCTAAATTATGGTATTTAATGAAAAATCCTTTTTCAAGTGATTTTTTAAAAGAAGCTATTTATGATTTAGAAAATTTGTACACATCAATAAGAGGACAAAATAAAAAACTCTTAATTCTCGATTTGGATGACACGTTATGGGGTGGTATAGTTGGTGATATAGGTTGGAAAAACTTAAGATTGGGAGGTCACGATCATCTAGGTGAAGCTTTCCAGGACTTTCAAACTAAAATTAAGTCCTTATCAAAAAACGGTTTGCTGCTTGCCATAGCAAGCAAGAATGACGAGAAGATTGCTACGGAAGCAATTAAACAACATCCTGAAATGATTTTATCTATTAATGATTTTGTGACTCATAGAATTAATTGGGATGATAAAGCAAAAAATATTTCTGAAATAGTTAGTGAATTAAATATTGGTTTGCAATCAGTGGTATTTTTCGATGACAATCCAGTTGAAAGAGATAGAGTTAAAAAAACACTTCCTGAAGTTTATGTTCCAGATCTTCCAAAAGACCCTTCGGACTACTTAACTTTTTTATCAAAGCTAAGATGTTTTGATGCAGCGCATATATCTGCTGAAGATAAAGTAAGAGGAAAATTGTACAAAGTAGAATCTAAAAGAACTTCACTTAAAACAAAATTTAAATCTTTATCGCGGTGGATTGAAACCCTTAAACTTGAAATATCAATTGAAAATATTAAAAAAGAAAATAAGCCAAGATGTTTGCAGCTACTTAATAAAACTAACCAGATGAATTTGTCTACTAGACGACTTAATGAGCAAGAATTTGCAAATTGGATTAATAAAAAATCAAACTACTTATGGACAGTAAGAGCCAAAGACAAATTCGGTGATTATGGAATTATTGGAATTCTTAGTTTGTCTATGGAAAATAAAATAGTTCATATTGTAGATTTTATATTAAGCTGTAGAGTGGTTGGAAGAGGTATTGAAAACGTATTAGTTGAATTTCTTAAAGATTTTTGTAGATATTATAAAATCAGCAAAATTAATGGAAAGTATAAAAAAACAAATAAAAATTCGTTAATTTATGAATTTTTAAAAAAACTCAATATAATTAATGAGAATAAATCCTCTTTTATTATTTTATCAAAAAAAAATAATGTTGATTTGCCTAAAATCAAAGTTACAAAACCATCTTTAAGGAAAAGATAAATGCATAAAAAAATAAATTGGCCTAATAATAAGAAATTTGCATTTACAATTTTCGATGATACGGATAGGTCCAATCTTAAAGATAGTAAAATAATATACGAATACTTGGATGAATTAGGATTTAAAACAACTAGATCAGTATGGATGTTAAAAAGCGATGATAATTCTGAAGAAAAAGGAGTAACTTGTGAAAATAATTTATATTTAGATTGGCTTTTAGAAATAAAAAATAAAGGCTTTGAAATAGGTTTCCATAACGCAACTTCTAGCAGTTCTAAACGCCAAAATACCAAAGAAGCTTTAGATAAATTTATTAAAATATTTGGTCATATGCCTGCTGCAATGGCTAATCATTCTGAAAATAAGGAAAATATATATTGGGGCCCTCATCGTTTATCTGGTAGTAGAAAAACTATTTATAATATCTTGACTTTTTTTAAAAAAAATAAATATTATGAAGGTCACAAAAAATCTTCTTCTTATTTTTGGGGTGATTTTTGCAAAGAATATGTTAGTTTTGTAAGAAATTTTGTTTTCTCAGATATTAATACACTTAAATATTGCCCTTACATGCCTTATCAAGATTTAACAAAGCCTTATGTAAATAGTTGGTTTGCTTCCTCTGAAGGAAATAATGTGAAAATGTTTAATAAGTGTATTTCTGATAAGAATCAGGATCGACTAGAAGCTGAAGGTGGCGCTTGTATAATGTATACACATTTTGCCGATGGATTTTGTCAAAATGGAAAAATAAAAGAACAGTTTAAAAAACAAATGGAACGATTAAGTAATAAAAATGGGTGGTTTGTGCCTGTATCAGTGTTATTAGAATTTCTAAAAAAAGAAAATAAAAAACATATAATTAGCTTGAAACAAAGAACAGAACTTGAATGGAAATGGTTATTTGATAAATTGGTAATAGGATCAACATGATGAATAGCTCTTTAAGTGGAATTACCTCTGTTAATATTTTTAAAGAAGATTGCAAATTTCATCATATTGGACTTGCGGTGAAATCTATAAATATGCTTTTTCCAAAACTTGAGCCAGTTATCGATCCTATACAAAAGGTAAAAGTTGCTTTTATAAATCTTCAGGGAACAACTTTAGAACTATTGGAGCCTATGGGCGCAACTTCTCCTATATACAATAATTTGAAAAATAATAATAAGTTATGTCACATTTGTTTTGAAGTTTCTAATCTTGATAACGCAATAAAAAATGCACAAAAAGAAAAATTCCATGTAATACAAAAGCCTGTTCCTGCGGTGGCATTAGGAAATAGAAAAGTTTGTTTTTTATTTCATTCTGACTATCAAATAATTGAATTACTCCAGAGATAGTAAAAAAATGTCATACTTTATTAGAGAAAGTAAAAATAATGATAAAAATTTAATAGAAAAATTTAATAATGAATTAAATAATCATGGTTTTAGATTTAAACTTCCAATGCCTGATGATAAAGAAAATAAAATAAATAATTTTATTTTTGAAAATAAATTTATATTGCTTGAAGATGAAAAAACAGTAAGAGCTGGATATACATTAAAAAACCAATGGTTTAAAATTAATGGATCGAATCACCAAATAGGATACTATTATAATCCAGTTACTGCGGGATTGTTTAATAAAAAATATAATATTTGTGGCTTATTATTACTGAATGATGCACACAAAAAAAACCTCGATTTATTTTGTTTGGGTATGGGTGCTTATTCTGAAAAATTACCAAAATTATTAAAGAAGTTAAACTGGAAACTGGAAACTATACCATTTTATTTTAAAATATATAATCCAAATTCTTTTTTAGAAAATATTACGTATTTAAAAAATAATAAATATAAAGCTTTTGTAATAAAAATTATAAAAAAATCCAAATTAGGATGGTTATTTATTAAAATATTTTTTAATTTGTCAAATTTTATTTTTTTTCCTTTTAAAAAAGTGCGTGATATTTCTGTAGAAAAAGTTGAATCTTTTGGTAAAAATTTTGACGAACTTTGGGAAAATGCTAAAATAAATAATTCTTTTATAGCTATACGTAACCATAAATATCTAAATGAATTATACTCAAATAAACGATTTATAAAATTAAAATTTATGAAAAAAGATAAATTAATTGGATGGTCTATATCTCTTTGTAATAAGTTAGAAAACCATAAACAATTTGGAAATATGAACTTAGGTTCAATTGTCGACTGTTTATCTTTAAAAGGTTATGAAACTAGTATTATTAAAAAAACTGACGAAATTTTAAAAAAAAAAGGTGCTGACTTAATTGTGACAAATCAATCGCATGTTTGCTGGAAAAATGCCCTAAAAATAAATTCTTTTATAAACGGGCCATCAAATTTTATTTTCGCTTCCTCTGTAGGATTAACTAAAAAATTAGGAGTTAATAAAGATTTTGTACATCTGACTCGTGGTGATGGCGATGGTCCTATACATCTTTAAATATTATGATTCTAAATAAAAAAGTTTTATTAAAATTTTTTATTATTTGTTTAATATCTGTCTCCTTTTTTTTAGGTTACTTTCTCAGAGAGAATGCGGTAGGTGGTGGTTCAGAATTTTATGCAATGGAATGGCCAATAATACAGAGTTTTAAAAAAGATTTTATATTTACTATAAACAATTATGGATTAATGCATGATTATACTATGCCCTTCATTTATATGGTGAGTGCATATCTCAATCCATTATCTGATAATATTACGAATTTTCAATTAGCTAATACTATAATATCATTTTTAATTTTTATAATTTTTGCAATAATTCTTAAAAAAAAAAATTTATATATTAGCTTTATTGATGTTTTGTTAATTTCTTCGGTATTTTTACTTTTGCCCTTTTTTAGAACATCGGCTTTTTGGGGTAAACAAGAAAATTATGGTTGGTTGTTTTTAATCATTGCATTTTACTTTTTTTCTGAGATTAAGAAAAATATATCTAAAAATCCTAATAACAGGGATATATTTAATATTGTATTTTTTTGTTTAACGAGCGCATGCGCACTCTACGCAAGGCAAGCCCTTTTCTTTTTACCCATCTCTTACTTGCTATACTTATTTTTTAATAATGCTAGCAAAAAAATAATAGTAATATCAATAATTTCGTTTGCTATATTTTCTATACCAGGATTGTTATTAATGTGGACTTGGGGAGGTGTTTTTCATGCAGTACCAGGTATGGAGCCTTGGGGAAGTTTCTTGGGTGGGTGGATTAACTATAATCATATTTTAAAAAATTTACCAATTATGTTAAGTTTTTTTGGATTTTATTTGTTGCCATTTCTGATGGTAGAACTCTTAAATTCAGGATTTAAATATTTTTTCTACAAATATTTTAAAAGTTTTTTCTTTGCTTTAACAATATTATTTCTTTTGTCACAAACGAATTTATTAAATTATTTAGGAGATTACACTCTAGGTGGGGGTGCAATTTTAAAAGTTAATTATTTAATACAAAAAAATAATTTTTTATTACTTTTAGTTTTTAGCTCCATAGGCTTTAGTATTCTTGTGAGGTTTGTTGAGGAAGATGCCAAAAATAGTTTAATTATTTTATTACCTGTAATTATTATATATAGCTTACCAAAAATACTTGGTCAGGAGTATGTTGAGCCTTTAATTTTGATAATATTCTTTTTATATTTAAAAACAGATTTACATAAAATTTATTTTAAAAATATTTCTCTTTCACATTTAATTTTTATTTCATATTTTGCAATATATTTAATAGGTTCAATTTACTTTAAACATTATGCTTTTAGTTCCTATGAAGAATGGAATATTTTTCTTAATGCTCAATAATAAAAAATTATTTTTTGCGATATGCCCCTGAAAGTTCACCTTTGAGTGAATTTATTGCAGCCTCTCGCTGATTTGGGTTAAAAATACTTTTGCTTAATTCTTTATTTTCTAAAATATTATAAATTTCCGCAATCATGTTATAAATTTTATCATTTTGTTCAAACTCTAAAGCAACTAATAAAGTATCAATTGCAAGATAATATAACTTATTTATATAAAAAATTTTTCCTCTCAAATAAATATATTCTGAGTTCTCAAAAAATGAAGGTCCCATTTTTGACAATTCTGCTTGTGCATCTTGTATTTTGTTTTCATTTATTAATTTTTCAATTTCTATCAATTTATTTTGACTCATTTGTTGATCCTGTTGCTTATCATTTTTTTTAATTGGTCTTTATAATTATTCCACCATTCGTTACATTCTTTTTGTTTTTGTTTAATTGTGTCATTATTCCATTTTTTTATTATAGATTTTGCCTCCACCCATTTGTCTACTTTCAAAAATGGGTTGGATGGAAATAAACGCTCATAATACTTGTAGGTATTTTCTACAATAGGAATGCAACCGCATTCCAGCGCTTCATACAATCTATAAGTCTCCGGGTGCACGAATCCATTAGGACATGGGGCAAATATAGTTGAAGATAATATTTTACTCATTTCATCTGCATCAATAATTTTTTGATCAAATTTTGGTGTTTTGTGGCAATAAAAAGGATTTATATCTGATAGTTGAAACAATAAGTCATGTCTACTTGATTTATGTTGGGTACCAATAAAAGCCCATATGAACTTTCTTTCTTCTGCTTGTTTTTTTAATAAAGTTCCAGATTTATAACCTATAGGGATACAACTGACTTTAGGATGTCCAAAATATCTATTGGTGCAAAAAGTTCTCCAAACAAAATCACAATTATCATAAACTTCGGATAAGTCATTAGTTCCAGATTCGTCGCCTAGATGTATTAAAAATATTTGTGAGCAAATTAATTTTAAATTTTTATAAAAAATTTTTTTTTTTTCAACGCTAGAATCAATAATTATTATTGTATCTTCAGATTCTATTTGCTGTTCATCTTCTATAACTTTATACTTAACATTTCCTAAAATCTCAAAAATCCATTTATTTGAAAATTTTTTGTGATATATTCCCCACTTATAATTTATGTCATCTTGGCTATCATTTTTTTTTATTTGGTTAATAGCTAATTTGTGTGAATTCCAGAGTAGTTTAATCATTAAAGATTAAATTATTATTTTTCCAAAAAACTCTTGAGATGTTTTGATCTGCTTGGGTGTTTTAATTTTCTTAAAGCCTTAGCTTCAATTTGTCGAATTCTTTCTCTTGTAACAGAAAACTGCAAGCCCACTTCTTCTAACGTATGATCAGTATTCATTCCAATACCAAAACGCATTCTAAGAACTCTTTCTTCTCTTGGTGTAAGTGTTGCTAAAATTTTTGTAGTAGATTCTCCTAAGTTTGCTCTTATTGATGCGTCAAGGGGTTGTAGTGCATTTTGATCCTCAATAAAATCACCAAGGGTACTATCCTCCTCGTCACCGACAGGAGCTTCTAAAGAAACAGGTTCTTTAGAAATTTTTAAAACTTTTCTAACCCTGTCCAAAGGCATGGCTAACTTTTTAGCAAGCTCTTCTGGTGTAGGCTCTCTACCTCTTTCACTTAATATTTGTCGTGAAGTTCTTACAAGTTTATTAATTGTCTCTATCATATGCACTGGTATTCTGATTGTTCTCGCTTGATCAGCTATTGATCTAGTTATTGCTTGTCGTATCCACCAAGTAGCATAAGTAGAAAATTTATAACCTCTTTGATACTCAAACTTATCAACTGCTTTCATTAAACCAATGTTTCCTTCTTGAATTAAATCTAAAAATTGCAAACCTCTATTTGTATATTTTTTTGCAATCGATATTACTAACCTTAAGTTTGCTTCCACCATTTCCTTTTTAGCTACTCGAGATTCTCTCTCTCCTTTTTGGATTCGCCCCACTAATCTTTTAAACTCACCAACTGGCAAACCAATTTTATTGCTGAATTCAACTAATCTTTCTCTAATTTCATCAAATTCTTTTTTCTTTTTTTTAAAAAAGTTTTTCCATAATGGGCTGCTGTTAAGGAATGATTGAAAATTTGGGTTAATTTCATTTCCCAAGTAATACTTAAGAAATTCTTCTCTAGAAATTTTATTATCAATAGCTGATCGCATTAAAATTCCTTCTAGAGAGATGATTTTTTTGTTTTCTTGATAATGTTCTTGGACTAAATTTTCTAATATTGCTTGATTAAGCTGAAGCAATTTTATCTTATCAATTAATTCATTTTGAATTTTTTTGTAACCTACTTCTTTAGAGCGTGAAAATTCTTTTGCATTTAATGCGCAATTTAATTTTTCATTTTGATACTTGATAAGTTTAGAATAGTTTTTACAAAGGCTATCAATAGTAGAAATGACTTGTGGTCTGATCTCTTCTTCCATTGCTGCTAAAGATGGATTGAACTCATCTTCATCAGAATAGCCATCATCTTTATCTTGTTTTTTTTCATCGTCTGATTTTTCCGATTTATCATCCTTTTGTTTTTTTTCATTGGTTTTCTTTTTTTGTGAGGCTACGGATGCAATTTCAGCTTCAAGATCTACATAGGAAGAATCTATATCTATAATTTCTCTAACTAATATCTCGTTTTTTTCTAATTTTTCCTTCCATTCAAAAACTTTTCTTGCCGTAAAAGGACTCTCTAAAAGAGATGTTATCATCACCCCTTTTCCTGCTTCTATTCTTTTTGCTATAGCAATTTCCCCTTCACGAGATAGAAGTTCTACTCCACCCATTTCTCTAAGATACATTCTTATTGGGTCGTCACTCTTATCTAGCTCTGAACTTTTTGTACCACCTTCTTGAGATGAATCTCTTTTTTTAACTGATCTATAATCAGACTTTTTTTCTACAAGGCAAACTTTATTATCCAATATATGAAGAAATGCACTTTCAATATTTTCATGACTATAGTGTCTTTTTCCAAGAGATTTTCCAAGTTCTTCGTATGTTACAAAACCTCTGTGAATACCTTTATCCAACAATCTTTTAAAAGATTTTGTAATTAATTTTTCCATACTGCTTTTTTCATTCATAATCTATTAGAAGGACTTATATATAGTAATTATAAAAAAAAAATCTATAGCTGATTTAGCCTTCTTTTAGTTGGGTTCTTAGAGACAAAAGTTCAGAATAGAGGTTTTCATCTAAATTTATTGAAACTTTATCTTCTAAAGATTCTATTTTTGTACGTAAATTAATTTTTTTTATCTCATCAATAATTTCATTAAACATAATAACAATTTCTTCTTCATTTTTATTATTAACAATAATCTTTACTGGGGCGTTGGCATTTATTAGATCTATGGTTTTGTTAAATTTTTCACCAAAGTCACTACTTATTATTATTTTTTTATCAAAAAATTCTTCAGCTACTAAAAAATTAACAAGTTTTTCTTTAAATTGTAATAATAAATTATTATTAAAACTAACTTTTGATATTAATTCAATATTTTTTCTAAAAATATCTGGATTATTTATAATCAAAAATAAAATAGAAAATTCTTTTAGTTCCTGTTCCTCAAATTTATTTCTTTGGTTATTTACATCTTTTGTTTGCTGAAGTGGTGTGGAAGGTTTTTTATATCTTAAAAATTTATTTTTTTTAAAATTTAAATTTGGCGTTAAATCATTAATTTTTTTAACAAATATATCTAAAAAATATTTTGCTAATATTTTATCTTGCATGTCAGCACAGAGACCTTTGATTTTTTTTTCGAACAGTGAAAGCGCATAAGGGTCATTTTTATCGACATCATTGTAATAAGAGTTCCAAATAAAATCCTGAATTTTTATTTTACTTTCTGTGAATTTCAAAAAAGATTCTTTTCCTTCTTGGTTTATATAAGCGTCAGGATCTAAATTTTCAGGTAATGTTAAAAAATTAATATTAAAGTCTGACTTTATTAATGGGAATAGTCGTTCCGCAGCTCTCAATGCTGCTTTGCGGCCACTAATGTCACCGTCAAGGCAGATTGTTAAATTTTTAAAATAATTAGAAGTTAAATAAATTTGCCTCTCAGTGATTGCTGTACCTAAATTAGCTACTACATTTTTAATTCCAAATTTATGTAAATTTATAACATCCATATAACCTTCAACTATAAAAACTTCTTCTGTACTATCTTTAAAGTTTTTAGCTGAATTAATATTATATAAATGATTACCTTTCTTGTAAAATTCAGTTTCAGGTGAGTTGATATATTTAGCAAAAGTTTTTTGGGAAAGAGCTCTTCCTCCCAAAGCAAGAATGGAATCGTCGAGACTTTGAACAGGAAAAATAATTCTGCCTCTAAATCTGTCTACATATATATTTTTTTTTTCGTCTAAATAATAAATGCCAGAAGAAATTATTTGCTTTTCATCAAATTCTTCTTTTAATTTATCATAAAAATTATTTTTTATTGTCGCGTATCCAATTTGAAAAAAATTAACTTCTGCTTTCGTTATTTTTCTTTTTTTTAAGTATTCAATTACCTCTGGATATTTTTGAGAAATTAATTCTTTATGACAAAAATTTACATATTTCTCCATAATTTTTTTATATATTTTCCATCTATTATTTTTTTCTTCATCTTCTTTAGTGAATCGAAAAGGTTGCATTCCTGCGTTAGATGCTAATACTCTTACAGCTTCACCAAATTTAAAATTTTTTGTCTTCATTAAAAAATCAAAAATATTTCCATGTTCTGCTGAACTAAAACAGTGATAAAAACCTTTTTCATCATTAACGGTAAAAGAAGGAGTTTTTTCATTTGAAAATGGTGAAAGTCCAACAAATTCTTTTCCTCTTTTTTTAAGTTTTACTGTTTGACCTACAACTTGTGAAACTTTAAGTCGTTGCTTAATTTCATCTAAATATTCTTTGGGATATTTCATGAGTTTAATAAATCTTTTACAATTATACTCACTTTAGAAAAATCAATTGAATCAGGATATTTTTGTTTCAATGTTCCCATAATTTTTCCCATCTCTTTTATACTAGAAGCTCCCAACGATTCTATTATTTCTTTGCAAATTTTTTTAGTTTCTTCTTCGTTAAGTTGTTTTGGTAAAAACGAATCGATTATTTTTATTTCCCCTTCCTCTATTTTTAACAAATCTGGTCTTAGTCCTTTTTTGTATAAATTTGCAGAATCTTGTCTTTGTTTTTGCATTTTTCTTAAAATCTTTACAATTTCGTCATCTTTTGCAGATTCCTTTTTTTCACTAGTTCTATTGGCAATGTCTTTGTCTTTAATAGCTGACAAAACTAAACGTAAAGTAGAAATTAAATTCCTATTTTTATTTTTTAGTGCAGAATTATACTGTTCGTTTATTTTTTCTCGTAATGACATGATTTATAAAAATATCAATTTACTTTACTCCCTCGTTTTCTTCAAAAGAAAAAAATTCTATCTTTGCTAGATAAAATATTTTCATTTTCATATGTTGCAGAAAACCATGTTTTATAGTACAAGCCTTTAACTCATGAGTTGTATTTGGTAGCAAAAACAAATTTAACCCATAAATCAAAAGATAATCTTCAAAAGATTAATCCTACAGGTATTTTAGTTTTAGAAAATGGCAATTTTTTCAAAGGTTTTGGATTTGGCTTTGAAAGCACAGCCACTGGCGAGATTTGTTTCAATACTTCTATAACAGGTTATCAAGAGATAATATCAGACCCCTCTTATGCTAGCCAAATAATCAATTTTACATTTCCTCATATAGGAAATGTGGGAACAAATAATGATGACCACGAGTCGGATAAAATTTGGACCAGGGGCGTAATCTTTAATTCTGAGATTTCTAACCCATCAAACTATAGATCTTTTAAACACTTAAACGCATGGTTAAAAATAAATAGAATAGTTGGCATTACTGGTCTTGACACTAGAAGTCTAACAAAATTTATAAGAGACAACGGAGCTCCAAAAGGAACTATTTCTTTTTCACAAAAAGGAAAATTTAACATAAACGAACTAAAAAATTTATCAGCTAAATGGAGCGGCTTAAAAAATTCAGATTTAGCAGCAAAAGTAACTACAAAAAAAAATTATAAATGGGTAGGGTTTAAAACCTGGAAAAAAGAAAACGGATTTCTAAAAAATAAAATTAAATCATTTAAAGTTGTAGCAATAGACTATGGAATAAAAAAAAATATCTTAAGGTATTTTTCTGACTTTAAATGTGAGGTTAATGTTGTTTCGTGCAAAACAAGTGCAGAAGAGATATTAAAAATGAATCCCGATGGTGTATTTTTATCTAATGGGCCTGGCGATCCAGCTGCAACAGGTAAGTACGCGATTGGAATCATTAAAACATTAATTAAAAAAGAAATACCTATTTTTGGGATTTGTCTTGGCCACCAAATCCTTGCATTGGCACTTGGTGCAAAAACAAAAAAAATGAAACTCGGGCACAGGGGAGCTAACCACCCTGTAAAAAATTTAATTAAAAATAATGTTGAAATTACATCTCAAAACCATGGTTTTGAAATCATTAAAAAAAGTTTACCTAAAAGCATTGAAATTACTCATAAATCTTTATTTGATAATTGTATTGAAGGAATCAGATTAAGAAAAAAACCTGTTTTCTCTGTGCAATATCATCCAGAGTCTAATCCTGGACCACAAGACAGTGTTTATTTATTTGAGGAATTTATTAATAATATGGAAGCAAATGCCAAAAAGAAAAGATCTTAAAAAAATTTTAGTTATTGGTGCTGGGCCTATAATCATTGGGCAGGCCTGCGAATTTGATTATTCTGGAACTCAAGCATGCAAAGCTTTAAAAGATGAGGGCTATAAAATTATTTTAATAAATTCTAACCCTGCTACAATCATGACCGATCCAGGAATAGCAGACAAAACTTACATTGAACCAATAACTCTAGAATTTTTAGAAAAAATTTTAAAAAAAGAGAGACCAAATGCTATTCTCCCAACAATGGGAGGGCAAACCGCCTTAAATTTAGCCTTGGAAGCAGAAAAAAAAGGTATTTTAAAAAAATATAAAATTGAACTTATAGGAGCAAAACCTGAGGCAATTGCAAATGCTGAAGATAGAAAAAAATTTAGGAAAAATATGCTTGATATAGGTTTAGATTTACCTAAATCAAAAATTGTTAAAAATATTAAAGATGCCGATAAAGCTCTTAAAAAAATTGGTTTGCCAGCAATAATTAGACCTTCTTTTACCCTTGGAGGATTGGGAGGCGGTATTGCAAAAAATAAACAAGATTTCTTCAAAATAGTTAAGGATGGTCTACACGAGTCTCCAGTTAATCAAATTTTAATTGAAGAATGTTTAGAGGGGTGGAAAGAATTTGAAATGGAGGTCGTAAGAGACAAAAAAGACAACTGTATAATTATTTGTTCTATAGAAAATATCGATCCCATGGGAATTCATACAGGAGATTCTGTGACTATTGCGCCAGCTTTAACTTTAACTGATAAAGAATATCAAGTTATGAGAAATGCTTCAATTGCATGCCTAAGAAAAATTGGTGTAGAAACTGGAGGATCGAATGTTCAGTTTGCAATTAACCCTAAAGATGGAAGGATGGTAATTATAGAAATGAATCCAAGAGTTTCAAGATCTTCAGCTCTTGCATCTAAAGCAACTGGTTTTCCAATAGCAAAAGTCGCTGCTAAACTTGCTGTAGGATACACATTGGATGAATTAAAAAATGAAATTACAAAAACAACTCCAGCTTCTTTTGAGCCTACTATAGATTATGTTGTTACAAAAATTCCAAGATTTACTTTTGAAAAATTTCCAACCTCACCAGCAATACTTGGAACTTCCATGAAATCAGTTGGAGAATCTATGGCAATAGGAAGAAATTTTAAAGAATCTTTACAAAAAGCATTGGTATCTTTAGAGGTTGGCTTCTCAGGTTTAGATAGAATTTTTCAACTTAACAAAAAACAAATAGAAAATAAACTAAAGGAAAATATTCCTAATAAAATACTATTAATTGCAGAAGCTTTTAGAAAAAAAATAAAAATACAAAAAATACAAAAAATATCAAAAATAGATAATTGGTTTTTAGAACAAATTAGAGAGATTGTGGAAGTGGAAAATAAAATTATAAAAAAGGGTTTGCCTAATAATTATATTGAATTTAATAGAATTAAATCAATTGGTTTTTCTGATAAAAAATTATCAGAATTAACAAAAATTTCTGAGAAAATAGTTAGAAAAAAAAGAACTGCACTTAAAGTATTACCTGTTTTTAAAAAAGTAGATACTTGTGCTGCCGAATTTAAATCCTTTACACCATATATGTATTCAACTTACCAAAGAAATTACTCAGTTAAATCAGAATGTGAAGCGGAACCTTCTTCAAGAAAAAAAATAATTATTCTTGGTGGGGGACCTAACCGTATAGGCCAAGGTATAGAATTTGATTATTGCTGCTGTCAGGCAAGCTTTGCTCTTAGAGAGAAAGGTTTTGAAACAATCATGATTAATTGTAATCCTGAAACAGTTTCAACTGACTATGATACTAGTGATAGGCTATATTTTGAGCCGCTCAACGAGGAGTACGTTAGTAATATTATTTTTAAAGAAAAAGAAAAAGGTAATTTGGTTGGAATAATTGCTCAATTTGGTGGCCAAACACCCATTAAGCTTGCTAAATTTTTGGACGAAAATAACTTACCAATCCTTGGAACTCAATATTCTTCTATAGATCTAGCAGAAGATAGAGAAAGATTTAAAAAACTTTTAGATAAGTTAAAATTAAAACAGGCTAAAAGTGGAATTGCAAAATCTTGTGACCAAGCTATCAAAATTGCTGTAAAAATCGGCTTACCTGTAATGGTTAGACCATCTTATGTTTTGGGTGGTAGAGCAATGGAAATAGTGCATGAAAAAAATCAATTAAAAAGTTTTGTAAAAGAAGCTTTTAAAGTTGCTGAAAACAACCCAATATTAATTGATAAGTTTATTAATAATGCAATGGAAGTTGACGTTGACGCTATTTCTGATGGCAACGAAGTGTTTGTTGCTGGAATAATGCAGCATATTGAAGAAGCTGGTATTCACTCGGGTGATTCGGCGTGTTGCTTACCTCCTATATCCATTAAAGAAAAATTAATAACTGAAATTAAAAAACAAACAAAAAAATTAGCATTAGCTTTAAAAATAAAAGGTTTTATGAATGTGCAGTTTGCAATTAAAGATGACAAAATTTATGTAATTGAAGTGAATCCAAGGGCCAGCAGAACTGTACCTTTTGTTTCAAAAGCTAAAGGAATTCCTTTGGCTAAAATTGCATCAATAATAATGGCGGGGGGAAAAATATCAAAATTCAATTTAAAAAATAAAGGTAAAAATATGTTTGCGGTGAAAGAAGCTGTATTCCCATTTAATAAATTTCCAAATGTTGATGTGCTGCTAGGCCCTGAAATGAAATCTACAGGAGAAGTTATGGGATTAGATGAAGATTTTGGACTAGCATTTGCTAAAAGTCAAATTGCTGCTGGAAACTCGTTGCCAATA
>Ga0209403_10004297_pt1 | contig 15587 bp, 10 predicted proteins | sample ArcticOcean_MG_C_8_FD_187440 | JGI IMG/M metagenome (GOLD analysis project Ga0209403, IMG submission 187440) | Marine microbial communities from western Arctic Ocean - ArcticOcean_MG_CB11_86 (SPAdes) (version 2) | ecosystem: Environmental > Aquatic > Marine > Oceanic | place: Arctic Ocean... | reverse complement strand
AACAACGACTTCTGCATTAGCTGCTAAAGTATTGCAGGAAGGAAAATTAAATCCCTCGCATTATGTTGGCGCAGAAGTTCCTGTTCTGGGTAATAATGCTTATTGGAGCGAAGAGGGTAAGCACTTTATTGCGGAAGGGGACGAGAGTGATGGATCTTTAATTCAGTTTAATCCTGATTATGCTGTTTTATTAAATGTGGAGGAAGACCATCTCGATCATTACACTGACGGGATTGAAGGTATCCGTAACGTGTTCAATCAATTTTTAGATTCAGCGGAAAAAAAGATTATATATTGTTCAAGCGATTCAGAAGCATCGAATCTTTGTGGCTCCCGTGATAATGTAATTTCGTATGGCTGGGAGCGCAGTGATGACTTTTGTGCTAAAGTTTGTGAAATGCGTGAGGGTAGTACTGACTTTGATGTTTTTGTTTATGGAAAATTATTGGGGAGAGTTACTTTAGGAGTTCCTGGAAAGCACAATATTTTAAATGGGCTAGCAGTTATAGCTCTTGCAACAGAGCTTGGAGTGAATTTTTCAGATATATCTGCTGCGATGAGAGAATTTAGAGGTGCAAAGAGGAGATTCGATGTTTTGTATCGTTCAGCTAACTATTCTGTCGTCGATGATTATGGTCACCACCCAACAGAAATTAAAGCAACTATTGCGACGGCAAAACAGCTAAACCCAGAAAGATTGGTCTGCGTATTCCAACCTCACCGGTATACTCGAACGCAGCTCATGATGGATGAGTTTGCAAATGCGTTTAGAGAAGTTGATGCGCTCTTTGTTACGGATATATATCCTGCTGGAGAGAAGCCGATTAAAAATATTAACTGTGAAGCGGTTGTTAAGGCAGTCCATGAAGATGGGCACCAAAATGTTTGTTCTGTTCCTAATTTGAGAACCGCCCATCTCCACGTTGGTTCTGCTCTTTTATGTGGCGATACCATTTTAACATTGGGTGCAGGTAATATTCATGAAGTAGGAGCTGCGCTTGCTCGTGATTTAGAGATGTTAGATAAGCTGCGACGTGAATTAGATGATCCGCAGACTAAGTGCAGGCTATATGAACCAATGAGTCGTCACACTACAATTAAGGTTGGTGGTCCTGCACAGTATTGGGTCGAGCCGATAAGTATTGAGGCTTTTGCTAAATCTTTAAAGTTTTTCTTTAATAAAGGTATTCAAGTTAGAGTGGTGGGAAGAGGTTCGAATTTGCTCATATGTGATGGAGGCATTCCGGGTGCAGTTATACGTCCTTCCGGTGGTGAATTTGAAGAAGTTAGAGTTTCCGAAAATATTGTTACTGCTGGAGTAGGTGCGCGATATAAAAAAGTTAGTAACATAGCTAAAGCTAATGGAATTAGTGGATTCGAGTGGATGGAAGGCATTCCTGGTAATGTAGGGGGTGGGTTGAGGATGAATGCGGGGGCGATGGGTTTTGAAACATTTGATCAAGTTCTCAGCATAAAATATCTAGATTCAGAGGGAGATCTTCACGAGAAGATGGCTGAAGATTTTGAGAGTAAATATAGGAATGTTCCTCAGCTTAATAAAACTTATGCAGTTTCTGCAGTCTTCAAAGGAACTAAGGATGACGCTAAAGTCATAGATAACCGGATCCTTGAATCAGTAGAAAGGCGAAAAAGAACTCAACCAATTGCTGCAAGCGCTGGATGTATTTTTAAAAATCCTATTGATGTTTCTGCTGGTCAACTCATAGAAGAGCTAGGATTGAAAAATTCTAATGTTGGTGCAGCAAGGGTTTCTGATGTCCATGGAAATTTCATTGTAAATGATGGAGGGGCAAAAGCTAAGGATGTAATATCTCTTATTGATAAGATTAAGCTCAAGGCTAAGACGGAAAGGTCAATAGAGCTTGAAACTGAAGTGCAGATTATTGGGCAGGAGAAATTAAATTTTTAAGTATAAAATAAAAAAACACAAAATATGCCGTTTAGTGATAAGACAATAGCTGTGATCATGGGAGGCCCTGGCAATGAGCGGGAAGTTTCAATGGCATCAGGTAAAAGCGTGTCCCAGTCTTTGTCCGAGAAAGGGGCAACGGTGATAGAGATTTGCATTGAAGATCGGAACTTTGAGTTGAATGAAGAAGTTGATCTTGTTTTTAATGTAATACACGGAACGTTTGGTGAAGATGGTTCATTGCAAAAAATTCTTAATGAACGACGAGTGCCATATACAGGGGCAGGGGCAACTAGTAGTGAACTTGCATTTGATAAGGGGCTGAGCAAAAAATGTTTTGTGGAAAATGGTGTTAACACTCCACTCTTTGAATTTGTTTCTAAAGGTGATGGGACGTTGCCTTCTTTGACTCCGCCTTTTGTTATAAAGCCACCAAAGGAAGGGTCTAGTGTCGGTGTTCATATAATAAGGGACTCTTACTCCATATCTGAAGCGATTGAGGATGCTGCAAAATACGACGACATTATACTTGTTGAGGAATTTATTAATGGGAAAGAATTGACCGTTGGTATTTTGAATGGAGAGGCATTGCCTATAGTTCATATTCAGCCTCTTTCAGGATTTTATGATACCAAGAATAAATATCCTTGGCTAGGTGGGGGTGAAGGAAGTGAGTATTTTTGTCCTGCTGAACTTGATGATGAAACAACCAATCAGGTGCAAGGGGTTGCACTTGAAGCACATAAGGCTCTTGGGGTAGAGGTATATTCAAGGGTAGATATTATTCTTTCTGAAGATGGCATTCCATACGTTTTGGAGGTGAATACTATCCCAGGAATGACTGAAACTAGTCTTTTGCCTAAAGCAGCAAAGGCAAATGAAATTGAATTTGGGGATCTTTGTCAACAAATCGCGGAGCTTTCGATGCGGTTGAGAAAGAAATAAATAACATTGCAGAGAAAATGAGGAGTAGAAAAAACAAAAGAAAAAATTCAAGATCTCGTTTCATCTTGAGATCCCGAAAGAAATCTAATCATAATTTGAATGTTCGGATTAACTCCAAAAAGTCTATAAGTGTTAGAAGAAGAATTTTCTTTTTAAAGGCCCTTAAATGGTCTGCGGTTTTGATGTTAGTGGGTCTAGTTCTTGTTGGTGTTTATAGGGGGATAGATTCTTTTTTGTTTGAAAGTCCAAAATTTTCATTAAGACATATATCTTATGAGACTGATGGTGATTTGCCGAAAGAAAGAATAGTAAAGCATTCAGGAGTTGAAATTGGAGGCAATATTTTGCGAGTTGATTTGCAGGATGTGCGTCAACAAATTTTAGATGAATTGCCACAAGTGAATGAGGTCAACGTAGTTCGTGATTTACCCGGAGACCTTTCGATAAAAATTAACGAGCGAGTTCCGGTTGCGTGGTTAAATGGAATTGATGATATCGGTGCAGAGAAGAAGAATAAAGGCGGAATTCTTTTGGATGTGAATGGGCACGCTTTTCTATGTGAAGGGTCAGCTTCAAGATATGATTTTCTTCCTGTGATTTTTTCTGAAGAAGCTTTACATATGGAGGCGGGTCAAAGGATTCATGCTCTTACCGTTCTTCGAGGGCTCTATTTAGTTGCAAATTTTTCAACCGCTTTTCAAGCCTCATCCGTCAGGCTGAGGTCGCTTCGATCAGAAACGGATTATTCGCTGATTGGTTATTTAAATACCAATGCTGAAATTATTTTTGGATTGAATGAAATTGATAGGCAGATTGGAGATTTGAAATTGCTATTAAATGAAGCAACCCGCCGCGGTAAAGTGCTTGCTGCGGCTAATGTAATGGTAAAGAAGAACACGCCTGTAAAATTTGCTAATTCAGTTAAGCGTGAATTATCAATTCCTCGTGCATTGCCTATTATTTTGCGAAGTGTACCACGTGCGCTGCCATCCAAAGAAAAATCCGATCAGATCGAAAATTCTGTCAATTCATCAAATCTCGTACTTAAGGCCTTGCCAATAGATTCTGGGGTGAAAAATCCATAAATCATCTATTTTTTCACCCTACATTGATTCTAGGGGTTGACTTAGCGGTCATATCTAGCGTATTCGCTATGTATAGATGGCTAAAGCTAAAATCTATGCTGGTTTAGAGATTGGGACGTCCAAGATCTGTGTGGTCGTTGGCGAAGTGGATACTGATGGGTCAATTAAAATTCTTGGAATTGGTCAGGCTCCATCTCGTGGGGTCAGAAAAGGGGAGATAGTGGACTTTGAGACAGCACAGACGTGTCTGCATGATGCTCTTGTTCAGGCTGAAGAAAAAACGGATGTTATGATAGGTAACGTTTATTTAGCCATTACGGGTTCTCATATAGAGAGTCTTTGTAATAGAGGCTCCATTCGTATACCTGATGGGCCGGGTGCTAATGAAATCACTGAGGAAGACCTTGATGAAGTACGGGATTTGGCTAGGGATGTATCTCTACCTCAACAGAATGTTTTTCTTCATAGCATTATCAGGGACTATTATGTCGATGGTCAAGAAAAGGTTCAGCAGCCTGTAGGGATGTTCGGTAAAGTGGTTGAGGCTGATTATCATATTATACATGGAATCAAAACGCGTATGCAAAACACTATAAGGTGTGTGCGTGAAATTCCTATTTCAGTTGACGAGGTGGTTTTTAGTCCGATTGCTGCGGCTCAAGTAATGTTGTCTAAGGAACAAAAGGATAGAGGTGCACTACTGATAGATATTGGAGGAGGAACTACAGATTATGTAATGTATTTGGGAGGGTCTGTTGCGCAGTCAGGATGCATAGCTGTTGGGGGTGATCATATTACTAATGATATTTCAATGGTAATGAAGGTGCCTCTTACTCGTGCAGAGCGTCTCAAGATTGAACATGGCAGTGTAATGGTTCAAAATGTAGATCAGGATGAGTTTATTGTGCTTGAAGATGACCCTCATTTTTCTGGTTTAAAAATTGATAAAATAATGCTTAATAAGATTATTAACGCACGAGTATCAGAGATTTTTGAGCAACTCAGGAATCGAATTATGAAGGATGATGATATCGCGGCATTAGGGGCAGGAATTTTCTTAACTGGGGGTAGTAGTAAATTGAAGGAAATTGATAAACTCGCAGAAGAAATCTTTTCTTTACCCGTTTCATTAGCCAGTATCAGTAGTATGAGTGGTGCTACAGCACCTTTCGAAAATCCGCAATTAGCAACCACGATGGGATTGATTAGGTATGCGCAAATGATTGAGGCAAATAAAACGGAAAAGACTAATCCATTTAAGCTTTTTCGGAAAAAGCTTGGCGGATTATTTGGGGACTCTTAGTTTGATAGAAAATAACAATTAAATTATCTGAAGTAATCAATGCTTGAATATGAACGTAAACCGGCTGATGGAGAATTGGCTCTCGACCCTGAAAAAGTAAAAGTAATCGGCATCGGTGGTGCTGGGTCCAATGTCTTGGACCGTATAGCTCTTCATGAGAGAATGGATGATGGGGAATTATTAGTACTTAATACTGATGTAAGGGATTTAGTGTCATCGGTGGCGGAAGATAAAATACAGCTTGGTAAGGAGTTAACCCAGGGGCTAGGGGCTGGAGGTGATCCTGACCTTGGTAAAGAAGCTGCTCAAAAAACTGCAGATGAGATCCGTGCAGCTTTGGAAGGTAAATCTTTAGTTTTTATTTGTGCTGGTCTTGGAGGTGGAACTGGATCAGGTGCCGCACCAGTCGTTGCTAAAATTGCAAAGGAAGTTGGTGCTTTTGTCGTGGGTTTTGTTACGATGCCTTTTTCTTTTGAGGGACGTAGACGTTTGGAGCAAGCTGAATCAGCTTTGGCTCAGATGGAGAAATGTACGAATGCCTTAATGACTTTTGATAATGATCGTATGGGAGGATTGATAAATCAAAAGAAAGGGATACAACAAGCATTTGCTGCAGCTGATCATATAATTGGTCAGAGTGTTGGAGCAATTACTAAATTAGTTGCTCAGCCAGGTTTAGTTAGAATTGGAATGGATGACTTATTAACTGCGCTTAAAAATGATAGTTCTAGATGCCTGTTTGGGTTTGGCGAAGCCTCAGGCGATAACCGTGCACAAGAAGCATTGAAATCTGCTCTTAAGAATCCGCTTTTGGATAGAGGGCAGATGCTTAATCAATCCAGTAGCTTAATTGCACACATTAGCGGTGGTGAAACGACAACATTGTTTGAGGTCGAGATTCTAATGAATGAGTTATCCAAATATGTAAATGATGATGCTCATATACTTTTTGGAGTATCTTCCGACAAGAAACAGGGAGAAAGTTTGAGCTTAACAATTATTAGCTCCATTGGTAAGGCAGGTTCATCTCATATAAATGAACCAGTTTTAGAAGTTGAAGATTCATCAAAAATGGAAGAATCAGTGCAAGACGAAGAAGATACTGAGACCAAATTCGGCTTAAATGATGATTCTGATGCGGAAGATTCTGTTTTCTCTGGAGAAGTTCCTGAACCATTTATTTCTGATAGCGATGAGGAGGATAACGATGAGGAGGATAACGATGAGGAGGATAACGATGAGGAGGATAACGATGAGGAGGATAACGATGAGGAGGATAACGATGAGGACGCGCAGCCTCACCAGCAGGACTTGATTCCAGAGAAGAAAAGTGGCAGAGGCCGTTTCGATAAAGCTGAACCGACAGTAACTGACGAGGGAGAGGACCTTGACGTGCCTAGTTTCTTGCGGAAAAAGAAGAAGTAGAGAAAAGCTTCGAAGAAAGACTGAGATCAAATAAAAACCGGCAATTCATTGGCGGTATTTTCTTTTTCTTATTAATAAATTGGTTATTCTGAAGCAATTACTTACTCAATTATCTATAATGACACAATCAAACGAAGTAACAGCCTTAAAGACTCGTCTATCAGTAATGATGTTTCTTCAATTTTTCATCTGGGGAGTTTGGTATGTGCCTATGTTCCCGTTTTTAGATGGATTAGGAGTGGATGCAACTAAGATAGGGTTTGCGTATAGCGCGACTGGGCTCGCGGCTATGATTTCTCCAATCTTCATTGGGATGGTTGCGGATAAATTTTTTCCTTCGCAGATAGTCCTAGCTGTTTTGCATTTATTGGGAGGATTCTTTTTGTTTATGGCATCTAGGGCCACTGACTGGGCGTCTTTTTTCCCATATTTGTTGGCGCACTTATTTTGCTATATGCCGACCTTAGCTTTGGTCAATTCGATTTTGTTCCAGTCAGTAAATGATCCACAAAAGGAGGCCCCGGCAATCAGGACACTCGGAACCATTGGTTGGATTGTGTCAGGAGTGGTCGTGGGCAGCAGTTTCTTGGTCGGAGCTGAAGAGATTCTAAAATTTCAAATGCCTGCATTCTTAGGAGGGCCGGCAGCTCCAGCTGATTCTAAAGGTTTAGGACTTACTAAGCTGCCGTTATTAATTGGCGCTGGAGCTTCTGTTCTCTTGGGCGTTTTTTCTATATTTCTTCCTAATACTCCTCCTAAAATGAAAGGACAAAGTATAGGGATTGGTGATGTTCTTGGATTCAAAGCAATGTCCTTAATGAGGGACAAGTCCTTTGCTGTCTTTATTATTTGTTCTCTCCTCATTTGTATCCCTTTATCTTTCTATTATCAGAGCGCCAATGGATATCTCAAAGCAATGAATATTAGTAATTCTGAGGGAGTTCTGGCATTAGGTCAGGTTTCAGAAATTTTCTTTCTATTACTTGTTCCATTCCTGTTAATTAAGTTAGGAGTCAAAAGAATGCTCTTAATTGGAATGGCTTTTTGGGTATTGCGATACCTTTTCTTTGCTGCGGGCAGTCAGGACGCGCAATATTTACTTTTCTTGGGTGTCATTGCTCATGGTATTTGCTATGATTTCTTTTTCTTTACTGGGCAACTTTATGTTGATAAGAAGGCACCAGCCGATATTAGATCTCAGGCCCAAGGATTCATTGCATTTGTGACGCTGGGAGTAGGGATGTTTATTGGTGGTAATGTGAATGGTTGGTGGACTTCGCTGCAAACTCACGAGAAAACCGGAGTGATTAATTGGGATGCCGTCTGGTATTTTCCTGCAGCGATGGCGGCTGCCGTTCTTGTAGCTTTTTACTTTTTGTTTAATGAGTCCAAATCTACTGATTCGACAGAAGCTACGATTGAGGAGCCTCCAACCGAATCAGTATAAGTTTAATTTTTCCCATAAAGCCCATGCCTGATCCTGTTAAAATTCTAGTTGTTGGTTGCGGTAATATGGGGAAGTCACACGCTAAGGCTTACCATTCGATGGAAGGTTATGAAATAGTAGGGCTGGTTTCACGTGGTGAAAAATCCCGGAAGGATTTGGTTGAAATACTTGGGACCGATTATCCGCAGTTCTCTAATTATGAAGAAGCATTAGCTGGGTCTCAGCCTGATGCGGTATCAATAAATACTTATCCTGACACTCATGCTGATTATGCGAAAAAAGCATTTGCGGCAGGAGCTCATGTATTTTTAGAAAAACCTATCGCAGAGAGTGTAGATGAGGCTCAGGAAATTGTTGAAATGGCAAAATCGGCTAACCGGAAGCTGGTTATTGGATACATTCTTAGAGTACATCCATCATGGATGAAGTTTATTGAGGTGGCACAGACTTTGGGGAAGCCTTTGGTAATGCGTATGAATCTCAATCAACAGTCATCTGGGAAAAATTGGGAAACGCATAAGTGTTTGATGAATTCAATGTCTCCGATCGTTGACTGCGGGGTTCATTATGTGGACGTTATGTGTCAGATGACCAGGTCTAAGCCCGTCAGAGTAAGTGCGATAGGAGCACGCTTAAGTGAAGAACTTAATGAGGGGATGTATAATTATGGGCAGCTACAGGTAACTTTTGAAGATGGATCCGTGGGTTGGTATGAGGCTGGATGGGGTCCAATGATGAGTGAAGTTGCATTTTTTGTGAAGGATGTTGTGGGGCCAAAAGGATCAGTTAGTATTTCAGGAATGGGTGAGGGTGAGGAGACCGATGATGTTGATGCTCACTCAAAGGCTGAATCGATTAAACTCCATCACTCCGAACTGAATGAGGATGGTCAGTTTGTTAATGAAGACGAAGTCATTGATTGTGCAGATGAACCTGATCATGATGGCCTCTGTTATCGTGAACAGGAGATTTTTCTGAATGCAATTATTAATGACGTGGACCTAGGCGATCACATGGATGATGCTGTTAACAGTTTGCGTATTGTGATTGCGGCGGATGAAGCTTTTCGCAGTGGTAAGACGGTGGATTTGTAATCAAATCTATTCAAGAGAAATGCTTTGGATCTCTAGGGTATTCTGCCATTAATGGGTTAAACTCTGATCTTCCTTCTTTATATAGAGCAACCCATTCGGCTAATCTTCTTCCTAATCTTCTACAGGCTTCTTTTTCTTTCTCTTCTCTAGGTTCTCCAGCGAGTACAGCTCCATAGTGTAGAGTGAGTCCCTTTCCGACATAGTCGGTTACGCCAAAATAGAGAAATCCGAAATTCAGTAGTACTGTTGCCATTGCATTGCATGCAGTTTCATTGCCTCCTCCCCATCCTGCAGAAGAAGAAAAGCTGCAGGCGAATTTTCCGTCCACTTCAAGCCATTTTTCGACAGCAACAGTATCCCACCACTTTTTCATTTTCCATGCCATCGAACCAAGATTAGTAGGGGAGCCCATAGCGATTCCGTGACACCAAGTAAGATCTGCTGCAGTAGCTTCGTCGCAGCTCTTTATCCTTACTTCCATTTCTGAAACAGAAGATGCACCTTCTGAGATCAGTGAGGCCATCTTTTTAGTGTTACCAGTATTGCTATGGTATAAGACTAGTATATTTCCCATATACACAATGATTTCGCATGGAGTGGAGTGTTTTGCGAGATCATAATGCTAGAAATTATAATATTTTTGAGTTTTAAAAGTGCGATGGATGTATCTTGTGATTTAACCGAAAGCAGATAATTCTAGGTTGCCGAGGACTCTCTTGGCATCGATGTTTTTTAGTGCCTCGTTTTTATAATGATATATTGATTGGCCTTAAGGGTGGAGCGATGGGGGCAGCTAACGTGATTCCTGGAGTTTCCGGAGGTACTGTTGCTTTTATTACTGGCATCTATGAACGCTTGATCAATGCAATTAAGTCTTTTGATCTCAATGCAATTGGACTGCTCTTGAAATTTAGATTCAATGAATTTGCTTTGAGAGTTGATTTGCGTTTCCTTTTTGCTATTGCCACAGGATCATTGATCAGTGTGTTAAGCTTGGCTAAGCTTCTTGATTTTCTTTTTGTGCATTACCCGATCATGACATGGGCCTTCTTTTTTGGCTTAATTGTGGCTTCTATTTTCGGAGTTGGTAAGATGATTGGTTGCTGGAATCTATCTGCAATTATTGCAATGGTGACAGGTTCTCTAATTGCAATTTGTATATTGTTTATCCCTCACAGTGCTGGTAGTACTGATTCTTTTTATCTAATTCTTTGTGGGATAGCTGCGATTTCCAGTATGATTGTGCCCGGTGTCTCTGGTTCTTTTGTACTCTTGGTAATGGGGAATTATGAATTGGTTCTCAAAGCCATTAATGAATGGAACTTTTCTGTTATAGTTCCTTTCAGTATTGGATGTATCATTGGATTAATTTCTTTATCACATTTAATTTCTTGGATTTTTCGTCGCTATAGGAACGTAACTTTATCATTAATAACCGGTTTTATTATTGGTTCACTTCTTCTTATATGGCCATGGAAGAAAGAAGTGCTACTCACAGATGAAGTTGGTAGTTATTCTGTGAAGATAGAAGAAGGAATTTTTGATTATCGTTCAGGTAGCTTAGAAGAAATTAGAAAAGAGCTAAGTGAAGGAGAAGAATTTGTAGTCATTGGATATTCTGATTGGCATTTCCCTTCATTGCAGGAATTTTCATCTATATTAGCAATTTTATTTGCCTTGTTAGGTGCTTCTTTGGTGTTTTTTGTTGATATAAAAGGTAAAGGGAATCGGAAAAATAATGAAGAGACTCATTAGTTTATTTATTTCGTTTCTTATTCAGGCGCTTCCGTCCCAAGCTGGCCCAGATCCTCTGGTAGTTGGTATGGAATTGGAATACCCACCATTCGAATTCGTTGCCGAAGATGGAACGAATGATGGGGTTAGTGTAAAAATGGCTGAGGCCCTAGCAAATTATCTTGGCAGGACTCTAGAGATTCAAAATATTAAATTTGATGCACTGATTACCGCTCTCAAGAGTGACAGTATTGATTTAATTATTTCTTCGATGACGGCCACAGAGGAGAGGAGGAAATCTATTAATTTTTCTGATCCATACGTAACGACCGGGTTGGCCATGATGGTTCCTATAGATTCACCCATTAAAGGCATTGAAGATCTGATGTCTGGAGGGCTGAAAGTTGTAGTCAAACTTGGAACTACGGGAGAATCTTTTGCGCGAAATAAATTAAAAAATGCTACGATTTTAACTATGAACCAGGATCCGGCTTGTGCTCTGGAAGTGGCTCAGAAGAAGGCTGATGTTTGGATTTACGATCAGCTTTCTATTTTTCATCATCACAAGCAGCATAAGGAAACAACTAAGGCCTTACTTAAACCAATTAGAGAAGAGCAGTGGGCTATCGGTTTAAGAAAACCTAAATCTGATGAAGATAATTCTTTGCTAATTCAAGTTAATGATTTTCTCAAAAACTTTAGAGAAAGCGGTCAATTCGAAGATCTATCAAATGCTTATTTGAAGGAAGAAAAAGAGCTAGTTAGGAGCATGGGCATTCCTTTTATTTTTGATGTTAATCCTGATCAAAAAGTTGATGCGATTAGAGGAAATGAGGACGGCTATACTGGTTCAGATCCGCTTTTTATTATAATAATATTAATACTTTCTTTATTAACTATTGCTGCTTTCTGGCGCCTGACTAGGGAAGGGGATAATTCGATTCAGGCTAATGATAATATTTTGAGAAACAGTTTAGGTTTTGTCGTTTTATGGATTGTGCTGATAGGTGTTTGTTTCTTTATTTTTTATTCTATTAATCGTTTTTATCATTGGAACTGGGAAGGGATATGGAATCGGCGATGGCAGATTTTTGGTGGTTGGATTAGAACTCTTTGGATATCCTTTAGTGCGCTAGTCCTTTGCATTGGAGTGGGAATAGGGCTTGTCATTGGATCTAGGTGTTCTTTTAGGCCTCTCCGATTCTTTTGTCGTGCATATACTGAAATAGTTAGAGGCAGTCCACTTCTTGTTGTTTTACTTTTTGGTTATTATGTAATTGCAGAAGCGTTCAATATTAATGGTCGAATAATTGTAGGCATTTTGTTGTTGGCATTGTTTGCTGGAGCATATCTTGGAGAAATACTTAGAGGTGGTATTGACAGTGTTGGTAAGACTCAGTTCGATTCTGCGAGAGCCGTAGGTTTTTCTCGGTTTCAAACTTATCGATATGTCATAATTCCACAGGCGGTGAGGCGAGTGCTCCCAGCTGTTGCTGGCCTTTTTATCATGCTAGTAAAAGATTCATCGCTCCTATCAGTTATTGGCGCAGAGGAATTCACTAAACGTAGCGATATTGCCCGAGCAGCTACCTTTACTGGGATTGAAGGATATTTGCCTCTGGCTATTGGTTATTTGCTGATCACTATCCCATTAGCTTATTGTTCCATGCGACTGGAAAGGAAATTTTCTTATGAGAGTTAAAATTAGCGAAGTTTCCAAGATGTATGGGATCACTCGTGCATTGAACGGGGTTGATATTGATTTGGATAAAGATATTTCTGCCCTCTCTCTGATAGGCCCATCAGGAGGAGGAAAATCGACGCTTTTGAGAATTTTAGGAGGGTTGGAAATACCTGATCATGGGGTTGTTTGCATCAACAATAAGGAGGTGAACTATAAATCAGAAGAATCCTTATTAGATCACCGCCGTCGGAATGGATATCTTTTTCAGAGTTTCAATTTGTTTCCACACAAAACGGCAATTGAAAATGTGACTTTACCCTTAGAATTGGTGCATGGACTTTCTTCATCAGTTGCTATTGAAACTGCTAATCATTGCCTTGATAGGTTTGAGCTAATCGAACATGCTCATAAATTACCATTCGAGCTTTCTGGAGGTCAGCAGCAAAGAGTGGCAATAGCGCGGGCGATTGCTCCAGGCCCCAGCTTGCTTTTTTTGGATGAGCCAACGTCAGCACTTGATCCAGAAATGACCGGAGAAGTTTTAGACTTAATAGCTGAATTGAAAGAAGGGGGGCAGGATATAATTTTAACAACTCATGAAATGGGATTTGCTCGAGAGATTGCTGATGAACTTATCTTTTTAGATGAAGGAAAGATATTAGAAACCGGAGAGCCGAAGCTATTACTGTCAAAGGGAGTGAAAAATTCGAGACTAGAAAAATTCTTAAGTCGCGTAATGCGCTACTGATTTGCTTTATCTAGTTCAACACGAAGCCTGATCTGTTCAGTTGACCCGATTGTTATCGGTGTATCAGATCTAAGAATAATTAGTTTTGTTAATAGGTCTTTGGAAAGAGATATTTCAGAAAGGATAGTTGAATTGTTCCAGGATCCTAGATCATTTGATGTTTCACCAATAATTGTTACATCATTTCCAGTAATCGCGGCAGTAAATTGTATAGCTAGATATTCAGTACCATCTTGATTTTTTATGTAATAATCAATTTCTGGTTTTTCAGAATTATTATTTGGGTTCGTTCCAAAAGCATATTCTAATGCGTTGCTGAAGCCATCATTGTCCGGGTCGGATTCGCTAGCTGAGTTTTGATTAAAGGATGGGGAATTTATATCGAAATGAATGGGTTGCCATTTTTCGTAACTTAAATCATATAGGATGATTCCGGCGGGAGATCCGTTAGGGGTTTTGGATATGTTCCAATTTTCGGTAGACTTTGGATTGGGATTAGTAGAAGGATTAATAATTGAAAGGCTAAAACCGTTACCGTCTGCACCTGTAGGCCAAGGTTGCTGGTCTGAGTAAGTAAGACTTTGAATAGTGGATCCATCTGCCGCTATGAGAGTTAAGGATTCTCCGTCATTGCTTAATTTAGTGGTGGCTCCAAATTCACCTGCGATGAAATTTGATATCTCATTACCGTACCTGGACTTCATTGCTGAAATATTTTTTACTATTAATATTTGTTCTCCAGCTGCGAGAGAATTAATTTTTGTATTAATTGTGAATTTGAAATCAATGCCCTGATCGAATTGGATTCCGACCAGATTGATTTCAGTTTTTCCTATATTTGTGATCTCAATGTATTCAAAGTCAGTATCACTTTCTGAAGCATTCATCTCTTCTGTGGTTGAGGGATCAAGAGGATGATAATTAAATTCACTTATAACCAAATTGGCATTTGAGGCAGGTGTTCCTACAATAAAATTTCCTTCCGTGAGTGCTGACCATTCTGCTTTATTTGCATCAAAGCTTCTGGATTTAATTATTGTGTTATTGTTCAGAGTGATCGCCCCTTGGTAGCGGATAGCATTAGGGCTTAGATTATCCTCGGCGGATGAAGATGATGCGATTAATTTAGGTATGCAGAGGAGATCGCTGCTCTGAGGAGTATCATTAAGGGCTTGAATGGCTAACATATTATTTCCCGACGCCAAGAGATCCGTTGAGTTTGAAATATCAAATTCTTCTGATATAACAGCAAGATTGTCGGATCGGTTTCTGATGGATGCGGAATTCCAGGAGATTGGCTGTGGAGCATTAGAGGAAACAACCTGAATTCCGTTCAGATATGCTACGAATCCGTCATCATATTTCATTAAGAGTTTAAGCTCAGTAATTGATTTGGGATCAATATCGTTTCCGATATTAAATGGTATCCTCACGTAGGCGCTAGATACAACGTTTGCCATCTCTTCCACGTCCAGATTTATTAGAGCTCGATAATTAGTGCCGCTCCTTTCGTATCCGATCCCTGATTCTCCTTTTAACCATTCTAGTATATTGTCTGGTTGAACGTTTGTACGCCATTCTATGCCTATGTCAGCTCCTCCATTATCAACTGAAGGTATTAGAGCTTCTGCATCAGTAAAATCATCTACGAGTGTATAAAATTCGTCTTCAACGGGCGAGTAAGGATCAGTTCCGTCAGTCGTATAATAAATATCTGATTGTTGGGTGAACATAGTCAGATTGAATTGTGGAGGGACCACACCACCAAGTTGATTAAAAATTGGAGCATCAATGTCAGGGAATAAATTTTGATTACGAAATTGATCCAGAAGAATCTGATTGCGGTTGGCGATGAATTCATTCCTAACCCATGATACTTCTGGGACCCAATCATCATTTTTTGTGAAAGGTGCTGAAAAAGAAGAACCTTCATCACCCCATCGGGCAGACTCTGCAATTATTGCGTCTTCTATGATTTCTGACATTTGATCCCAACGCTTAGTATTATTATCAACTGTCATAATACCATTATTGAAAAAAAGTTGTTGTAGCCGATCCCCGAAACGTATTCTGAAAGGCTTGTATGCTCTTAGCTTTGCATAAAATTCCGCAGGAGATCCGGCGTCATTTACTCCTGTCAGGTCAAAATTTGTAACTCCTTGAGGAGGTATGGCGAACTGCGGGAGATTAAC
>Ga0209403_10004296_pt1 | contig 15592 bp, 14 predicted proteins | sample ArcticOcean_MG_C_8_FD_187440 | JGI IMG/M metagenome (GOLD analysis project Ga0209403, IMG submission 187440) | Marine microbial communities from western Arctic Ocean - ArcticOcean_MG_CB11_86 (SPAdes) (version 2) | ecosystem: Environmental > Aquatic > Marine > Oceanic | place: Arctic Ocean... | reverse complement strand
TCACAACGGAATCGCGGTTCTGGAAGTTCATCACGGCCAACGACAATTATGATCCAGATCGCATGGCCTTTGACCAAGAATTGCTCCGGCAATTTTATGCCAGTAACGGGTACGCAGATTTTCGTGTGACGTCAGCGGTGGCGCAGCTTGCGCCCGACGGCAAAGATTTCTTCATCACCTTCACAGTGGACGAAGGGGCTAAGTACCAATTCGGCAAAATTGGCGTTGAATCCCAAATTGCCGATCTGAACACGATGGCGTTGAGAGCGCTGGTCAAAGGCGCTCCAGGGGAGGTTTTCAACGCGTCGTTGGTGGAAGACACGATCGTTGACCTTACCTTTGAGGTTGGCACGTTCGGGTTTGCCTTTGTCGATATTCGCCCGCAATTCTCCCGTGACCGCGAAGCTCGAACCATCGACGTCACATACGTCGTAGGCGAGGGTCCCCGCGTGTATGTGGACCGCATAAATATCAAGGGCAATGTCCGGACCTTGGACAAAGTGATCCGGCGGGAATTCCGCATCGCAGAGGGCGACGCGTTTAACACAGCCAAGGTTGAACGGTCGATCCAAAGGGTTCGGGGCTTGGGGTTTTTTGACGACGTGATCGTGGACCAACGTCCGGCGGACGTGACCCCAGGGGGCGTGGGCCAACTGACCAATGATCGCATCATCCTAGATATGGCAGTGCGGGAACGCTCAACCGGTTCCTTAGGCTTTGGCTTTGGCTTTTCCACCACTGACCAGTTTCTGGCAGACATCAGTATCAACGAAGCAAATTTGTTGGGTAAAGGCCAAAATATAAATCTGAGTTTGGCCGTGGCATCGCGTCGCCAACAGATCGATTTCTCGTTCACCGAGCCGTATTTTTTGAACCGCAATATCGCTGCTGGATTTGACCTCTTTACCATCAGCAAAAATCTTCAGGACCAGTCGTCCTACAGCGAAAGCAGCCGTGGATTTTCTTTACGGGCAGGATTTCCCTTAGCCGAACGCCTGTCTATGAGCATAAATTATACCTTGCGACGGGACACGGTGAAGGATATTGGGGTCAACGCTTCGTCCTTTGTCCGTCAGCAAAAAGGGTCGCGGAACATTTCTGCGGTGGGCTATGCGGTGCAGTTGGATAGAAGGGACGACGTATTTTTTCCAACCGACGGCTATTCGTTCCGTGTTTCCCAAGAATTTGCAGGTCTTGGCGGCACAGTTCGCTATCTGCGGACCACGGCCCAATACCAAACCCATTACCCTCTCGCCAATGAATGGGTGGCCAGTTTCTTGGCCGAAGGCGGCGTGATCGCGGGACTCGGACGGAAGCTAAATATTTCGGACCGGTTCTTTGTCGGTGGCAACAACTTCCGAGGGTTTGCGGTTGCTGGGATTGGGCCCAGGGATGCCGATTCCAAGGATGCTCTGGGAGGAGAGGTGTTCTATTTGGGAACATCAGAGGTGAGTTTTCCGTTGCCATTTTTCCCCGGTGACTTGGCAGTTAGGGGAAATTTGTTCATTGACATGGGGGGTCTTGCCAAGCCGGGAGTGTCCGGCAGCAATTTGCTTGCCAAGAACAGCCTGCGGGCAACCTACGGTGCGGGATTGTTGTGGCAATCGCCCATCGGTCCTCTGCGTCTTGACTTCGCTGCCACGGCCCTTAAAGAAAGCTATGACATCACCGAAAGCATGCGGTTTAGTTTTGGCGGGCGGTTCTAGCTCAATGTTGCCGGAAAGGAATTCCGAATGACTCTGCAGACCTTAGTGAAAGCTACATTTATTGCCGGAGTTGTTGCGCTTGCAAGCAGCGTGGCGATGGCGCAAGACGCTGCCGTGTTCCTTCCTCCCGCAACAATTGGAATTATCGATTCTCAATTCGTGATGAACAACTCTGAAGCGGCCCAGGATATCCGAGTCCAAATCGAAATGATCCGCGATATATACGCCGAGGAAATCGGTCAGCTGGAAAACGGGTTGCGCGCCCAAGAGGTCGAACTAGGTCGCCAACGTGCAATTTTGGCCCAAGACGCATTTGACGAGCGGCTCCGGGAATTTGAAGGCGAGGTCGATCGGGTTCAGAGATTGGTCGAAGGCCGCAATGATCAATTAGACAGGGTGTTCAGCGAAGCCATGGGCAAAGTTAGGGATGCCTTGCTTCAGGTAGTTGTCGAAGCCGCCGGGGCCCGTGGCTTCAATATGATTCTGGAACAATCGGATATTTTATGGGCAGTGATGGCCCTGGATATTACCGATGATGTCATGGCCCGCCTGGACGAAATTCTCCCTAATGTCGAAGTGCCGGTTCCGATCGATTAACGATGGCCGATCCTAGGTTTTTTACGGTGGCCGGCCCGTTCTCTTTCGGTGAGTTGGCAGCACTCACCGGGGCAACTGTAGAAGGCGATGACACGAACGTGATTCGCGGCGCCGCGCCTTTGGACTCTGCTGGTGCGGATGACATCAGCTTTTTTGACAATCCAAAATTCAAGGATGCCTTTGGCGAAAGCCAGGCCGGGTGCGTCGTCATTCACCCAAAAGACCGTGATTCGGCACCGGGTGGCATGACATTGTTGATTAGCGAAACTCCGCACAAAGCCTATGCCCTTGCGGTTCAGGCTCTGTACCCGGAACCGTTGCCGGCCGCCGGGGTGTCCGACGGTGCCCATGTAAGCCCCGAAGCGATTTTGGCGGAAGGGTGCTCAATCGCCGACGGTGCGGTGATCGCTCCGCGTGCGGAAATCGGTGCGGGCTGTGCCATCGGCCCCAACGCCGTTGTGGGGGCGGGCGTCGTTCTGGGCGAGGGAACCCGTGTGGGCGCTGGGGCAACGCTTAGCCACTGCATTATTGGTGCGCGGGTCAATATTTATCCCGGTGCCCGCATCGGCCAAGACGGATTTGGATTTGTACCGGATGCCGCTGGCCATGTGAAGGTGCCCCAGGTCGGCCGGGTGGTCGTTGGCGACGACTGCGAAATTGGCGCCAACACTTCGATTGATCGCGGCTCCAACGCAGATACTGAAATCGGCCCGAACTGCTGGATCGACAATCTGGTTCACATCGGTCACAACGTCCGCCTTGGCAAAGGTGTTATCGTCGCTGGTCTGTGTGGAATCGCTGGAAGCACGATCGTCGATAATTTTGTTGCCGTGGGGGGGCGGGTCGGAATTTCGGGGCATTTACACATTGGCACCGGGGCCCAAATCGGTGGAGGGTCAGGGGTGATCCGCGATGTACCGGCTGGCGAAACCTGGGGTGGATACCCTGCCGTTCCCATCCGTCAGTGGCATCGCCAAAGCGCCGCGTTGGCGCGTGAGGCGAAAGCGTCAGATCAGAAATCTGGAAAGGGCTAGGAGTAGTCATGAACGAAGTCGTTGAGCCCACCGAGCCGGTGACTGTCGATGTGGAGCAGATTATGGAAATGATCCCCCATCGCTATCCCATGCTACTGATCGACAAGGTGGTGGATTTGATCAGTGGCGCCTCGGCGACTGGCATCAAAAACGTGACCATCAACGAGCCGCATTTTGTCGGTCATTTTCCCCAACGCCCAGTGATGCCCGGTGTCATGATTGTCGAAGCCATGGCCCAAACAGCAGCGGTCTTGGTCGTCCACACCTTGGGGTGGGGGGACACCGGCGACCGGTTGGTCTATTTCATGTCCATCGAAAGTGCGCACTTTCGCAAACCGGTGATGCCCGGAGATACGATGCACCTTCATGTGGCCAAAGGCCATTCCCGAGGAAAAGTTTGGAAATTAGTGGGCCGGTGCGAAGTGGATGGCGTCTTGGTGGCGGACGCCAAGTTTACCGCAATGATCACTTACTAGGCATGACAGACATTCACCCCACAGCAATTGTCGCCGACGGCGCTCAGGTGGGCGTCGGCGTGACCGTTGGGCCCTACAGCATAGTCGGGGCCGACGTTCAATTGGGCGATGGTGTCGTTCTGCATTCCCATGCGGTGATCGAGGGCCGGACAAAAATCGGCGCGGGTGGATCGGTATACCCGTTTGCGGTGATCGGCCACCGGCCCCAAGACACAAAATATGCTGGCGAGCCGTCGACGTTGGTGATCGGTGAGCGCTGCACGATCCGCGAACATGTGACCATGCATCCGGGCACCACCAGCGGCGACATGATCACCGAAGTGGGCGACAACTGCCTGATCATGGTGGGGGCCCACGTGGCCCACGATTGCCGCATCGGCAATCACGTGATCATGGCCAATAATGCCAGCCTTGGCGGCCATGTGATTATCGAAGATCACGCGATCCTGGGGGGCATGGTGGCGGTCCACCAATTTGTGCGCATTGGCCGCCACGCCATGATCGGTGGGGCATCAGCTGTGGACGCCGACATTATCCCCTATGGATCCGTCAGCGGTGACCGTGCCCATTTGTTGGGCCTCAACCTGGTTGGCCTTAAGCGCCGAGGATTTGGTAACGAAGAAATCCACGCTTTGCAAAAAGCCTATCGCATGCTCTTCGGCCCCGAAGGGACGTTGCAGGAACGATTAGACGACGTTGCCGACACCTATACTTCCAATGGGCTTGTTTCTGACATCGTTGATTTTGCCCAGGCGAACTCCCATCGCCCGATCTGCCAGCCAAGGAACAATCGTGGCGGCTAACACACGTCCTGGAAAACTTGGAATTTTGGCAGGCGGCGGTGATCTTCTAGGGCTCTTGATCAGTGCCTGTCAGGCGACCAACCGCGAAGTGTTCGTGGTTGCGTTCAAGGGCTTTGCCAACGAAGACAATCTAAGCGACGTCTCCCATGCCTGGACCGATTTGGCGGCGGTGGGCAAAACCTTAAGCCATCTGCACAAAGCGAAATGTCAACAGGTGGTTCTTGCCGGGCCGGTTGGACGACCCTCGCTGGCCTCGCTGCGCCCTGACCTGCGCGGCGCCCGGCTTCTACCACGGGTCATCAAAGCGGGCGGTGACGATGCGGCCTTGAAGGTCATCATCGCCGAATTGGAAACCGAGGGGTTCGAAGTTCTGGGGGCGGATGATATTCTCAGCCATTTGCTGGCACCCCCCGGCGCCATGGGGATCATGCTCCCCGATCACGAAGAGACTATGGATATCGACCGGGGAATCGGAGCCGCAATGGCGTTGGGTCAGGCCGATGTGGGTCAGGCGGTGGTGGTCCAGCAAGGCGTCGTTTTGGGGGTCGAGGCAGCCGAAGGAACGGACGCCCTGATTGCCCGGTGCGGTGTTCTGCGTATGGAAGGTCGCGGTGGCGTTTTGGTAAAGTTAAAAAAACCAGGACAAGAGCGTCGCGCCGATTTGCCGACCATTGGGACGGCAACGATCTCTGCCGTGTCAGATGCCGGGCTTGCCGGACTGGCGGTTGAAGCCGGTGGAACGCTGGTGTTGGGGTTGGAAAAAGTGGCGGCCGAGGCCGACGAACGTGGTGTGTTTGTCTACGGAATTCCTTCCCACCGACTGACTTGACCAAGGGCCTCGGTGTGACGACTAAATATTTCCGACCGTTTCATGTGATGGTGGTTACCGGAGAACCGTCGGGGGATTCGTTGGGCGGCCCGTTCATGGCGGCACTGAATGAACTTACCGGCGGCGCAGCGCGATTTTCCGGCGTTGGCGGCCCGCAAATGGAAACCCAAGGCTTGGAGTCGCTTTTTCCCATGACGGATCTAAGCCTGATGGGATTGGCAGAGGTGGTGCCCAGAATCCCGTTGTTGCGGCGCCGGCTGCGCGAGGCCGAAGATCATGCCTTGGCATCCCAACCCGACGCGGTGGTGACCATCGATTCCCCGGGGTTTAATTTCCGCCTTGGCCGCCGTCTGCGCCACCAGGGCACCCCGTTGATCCATTATGTCGCCCCGCAGGTGTGGGCCTGGCGGCCAAATCGGGCCGAAGAAATCGCGCAATTTTTAGATCATCTGTTGGTGTTATTTCCGTTCGAGCCGCAATATTTTCAAGCGGTACATTTACCCACCACGTTTGTCGGCCACCCGGTGGTCGACGCCGGGCTGGAATCCGGCGATGGTCCGGGGTTCCGAGCTCGGCACAAAATTCCTGAAAAAGACACTCTGTTGGCGGTTTTGCCGGGCAGCCGCGGCAGCGAGGTGGGGCGATTATTGCCGCAATTCGGCGCCACCCTGAAACCCGTGGCGGACGCGGTGGCAAACCTGCGCGTCGTTGTGCCAACCGTGCCGGAAATGGAAAATACAATCGCCGCCGCCAGCGCTTTTTGGCCGGTGCCCACCACCGTGGTGTCGGGGATCACTGAAAAAGCAGATGCCCTGGCCGCCAGCGATGGCGCGTTGGCGGCGTCAGGGACAATTACTTTGGAGCTGGCGTTGGCCCGGGTGCCCGCGGTCATCGCCTACCGTCTGCATCCGCTGACTGCCCTGGTGGCCCGCCGGCTGGTGAAATCAAAATTTGCCAGCATGGTGAACGTGTTGTTGGACCGTATGGTGGAGCCCGAATTGCTTCAAGGGGACTGTCAACCGTCCCAGCTGGCGCCAGAGGTGGTGCGCATTCTCACCGACGCGGATGCCCGCGCAGATCAGCTGGAAGCCGGCGGAATTATTAGTGCGGCTTTAACACCGCCTGGCTCATCGCCGTCTGCAGCGGCGGCAAAAGCGGTTCTGGACATTATTACAAAGCGCCGCGCGGATGCTTGAGGCCAACGTCTAGTGGTTATCCGCGCTCGGAAATGGGTGCGTAAGAACGCCGGGGCGAGCCAGTATACAGCTGGCGAGGTCGACCAATTTTCTGGCTGGGATCGGCCATCATTTCCGCCCATTGAGCGCACCATCCAACGGTCCGAGCCACGGCAAACAGCACGGTGAACAGGCTGGGGGGGATGCCCATGGCCCGTAAAATGATCCCCGAATAGAAATCTACGTTCGGATACAGCTTGCGTTCGACGAAATATTTGTCTTCCAGGGCGATGGTTTCCAAGTCCATGGCCAAATCCAAAAGCCCGTCGCCGCGAATTCCCAATTCGTCCAATACTTCGTGAGCGCTTTTGCGCAGGACTTGGGCGCGGGGGTCAAAGTTTTTGTATACCCGGTGGCCAAAGCCCATCAGCCGGAATGGATCGTTTTTGTCTTTGGCTCTGGCAATAAATTCAGGGATGCGGTCTTTGGTGCCGATTTCACCCAACATGTTCAGCACGGCTTCGTTTGCGCCACCGTGTGCTGGCCCCCATAAACAAGCAATCCCGGCGGCGATGCAGGCAAAAGGATTGGCTCCCGACGATCCGGCCAAGCGCACGGTGGACGTTGACGCGTTTTGTTCGTGGTCTGCGTGCAGAATGAAAATGTTGTCGATGGCTTTTGCCAGAACCGGATTGACCGTGAAATCCTCGGCCGGCACAGCGAACATCATGTGCAAAAAATTTTCAGCGAACGGCAGGTCGTTGCGCGGATACACAAACGGTTGGCCTATGGAATACTTGTAGGCCATGGCGGCAATCGTTGGGATTTTGGCGATCAACCGATGGGTCGACGTCAGCCTTTGCGCCGGATCCAGAAAATCGTGGTCGTCGTGATAAAAGGCGCTCAACGCCCCCACCACGCCGACCATGATGGCCATGGGGTGGGCATCCCGCCGAAACCCGCGGAATAGCTGGGTTAGCTGTTCGTGGATCATGGTATGGCGGGTGATGATTGTGTTGAAATTATCGAACTCCGCCTCGTTGGGGAGCTCGCCGTTCAACAGCAGGTACGTGACTTCCATGAAGTTGCTATTTTCCGCCAGTTCTTCGATGGGATACCCGCGGTACAGCAATTCGCCTTTTTCGCCATCGATGTAGGTGATTTTTGATTCGCAACTGGCCGTGGACATGAACGCCGGGTCATACGTGAACATGCCGGTCTGGCCGTACAGTTTGCGAATATCGAAAACAGACGGTCCGGTGGTGCCGTGATGCACCTCGAAATCGATGGATTCGCCCAAGCCTTTGCCTTGCAGGGAGACGACATCCGACGCGTTTTCAGTCTCGTTTTCCGTAGCCACAAGCAATCCAATCCACCCAGCCGCAAAGCTGGTTACAAAAAAAAATCGTTCAAAATGAGGCTTGGTGGGGAAATATATACGGTTTTGGGCGTTTGAGAAGGTTGACGGGCCCTGACGGTCATGCTTTGGCGGCGGCATCCTCGATCCGGCCCAGGCTTTCTTCCCGGCCCAAAACCGCTAAAACGTCAAATATTCCGGGGCTTGCGTTGCTTCCGGTAAGGGCAGCACGCAACGGCTGGGCGATACTCCTAAGCTTTAAATTTTCTGTCTCGGCGAACTCCTTCACGCAATTCTCCAGCGTCTCTGAGGACCAATTCTCTAACGTTTTCAATTGGTTAAGAATCTTTCCAAGCAGAGCGGGGGCGTCCTCTTTCAGCAATTTAGCGGCTTTAGGGACCATTTCGATTGGCCGATCCATCACTAAAAACTTAGCTTTCTCAGTGAGTTCAGGCGTATCTTTCGCGCGTTTCTTTAATTCCGGCATCAGGGCTGTGACTCGCGCTAATTTGGCGGCAGAAATCTCAGAATCTCCACCTAAAGCCGGAAGGATAAGCGCGATCAACCGGGCATCCGTGGCCTGCTGGATGTATGTACCGTTCAGGCTGCGCAATTTGTCCATGTCGAACCGGGCCGGGGATTTGCCCACGGCATCCAGGCCAAACCATTCAATCATCTGATCGGTTGCGAAGATTTCGTCGTCCCCGTGAGCCCATCCTAGCCGCGCCAAATAATTGCGCATGGCTTCCGGCAGGAACCCTTGGTCGCGATAGGCTTGGGCCGCCAGGGCGCCGTGGCGTTTCGACAATTTCGCGCCATCGGGGCCGTGGATCAGCGGGATATGGGCGAACACTGGTACATCCCATCCCAGCGCCATGAAAAGCTGGGCTTGGCGGGCGGCATTGGTCAGGTGATCAACCCCGCGAATGACATGGGTGATCTTCATGTCGTGGTCGTCCACCACAACTGCCAACATATATGTCGGGGTGCCATTGCTGCGCACCAGGATCATGTCGTCCAGTTGCGAGGCATCAAATGTGACGTTGCCTTGGACCTGATCATCGATCACCGTTTCGCCCTGGTCTGGGGCCCTGAACCGAATGACCGGCTTGACGCCGTCCGGGGCTTTTGACGGATCGCGATCCCGCCAACGGCCATCGTGGAGCATCGGCTTTCCGGTAGCTATGGCGGCCTCACGCATTTCGCTGAGCTCCTCGGGGGACGCGTAGCAATGATATGCTTTGCCCTCGGCCAAAAGCTGCGCCGCAACGTCTTGATGACGCGCCTGATTGCGGGACTGAAAAACCGGGTCTTGGTCCCAATCCAGGCCCAGCCACCGCAGTCCCTCGAAAATGGCCTCAACCGCGTCGTCGGTGGATCGTTCGCGATCGGTATCCTCCACCCGCAGCAGAAATTGGCCCCCGTGGTGGCGGGAAAACAGCCAATTGAACAGCGCGGTGCGGGCCCCGCCGATGTGGAGCATGCCGGTGGGGGAGGGAGCGAAGCGGGTTACAACGGTCATCTTTGTTAGAACTCATAAGTTGCGTATTGTGGTGACCCGGGCCACCTGAATGAGCCGCCTGTGTACCACAACAACAAAAACCCGAGCGATACAGCCGGTCTTGCGCGGCCCTTTTTCGCATGGATTGCCCGGAGATTGGAGCTATTGCTGGCCGAGGCGGTCGGGGCGATCCTGGCCGAGCGCGAACGTTGAGCTTTGTGGCTGCCCGCGGGTGGATTGTGGCTGTGTTTGTGGCGAACCGCCCTGGCGGGTGTGGGGCGTCGCTGGAATTGTCGCCGGGGCGATGACCACAGGCATGGTGCGGCCGCCGGACATTTTGATCAATAACGACGCCCGATATATGGCGCTGCGGGCCGCTGACGGTGGGCTGATGGCAACGTCAACGCGTAGCAACCACACCGTGGATTTCTGGTTGCGCCACGACGGCCTGGATCGCGGGCTGCCTTGGCCCAAACCCGGCGAGGTCAGCAACGATGGCCGCATGCGGTGCGACAGTCTCGGGTGCATCGCCGTTGTGAATGGGGTCGAGGAGACTTTTGTTCAGGACGAGAGGGTATTTGCGGAGGACTGCGCCAGAGCGCAAATCGTCATTGCCGTCGTCCCCACATTCAATCAATGCCTGGCCGATGTAGTGGTTGACCGGTTTGACGTGTGGTGGCGGGGCGCCCAAGCGGTGTGGATCACTTCAGATGGCATTCGCATGCACAGTGTCTCAGATGTTCGTCGCGACCGGCCGTGGGTGTTGCCCAGGCGCCGGCCACAGGACTATGTCAGTTGTAACGGCGCATCAGGCCGACCAAGCGGCCCTGGACTTGCACCCGGTCGGGCCCGAAAATGCGGGTTTCATAGGCCTCGTTGGCGGATTCTAGCGCCACGGAATCTCCCTTGCGGCGCAGACGTTTCAAAGTCACTTCTTCGTTGTCCACCAAGGCCACAACGATGGCGCCGTTATCGGCCACCTCGGTGCGTTGAATGATCACCGTATCGCCGTCGTGGATGCCGGCGCCCACCATGGAATCTCCAGAGACTTCCAGGGCGTAGTGTTCGCCCGCTGCAACAATGGAATCTGGGACTTCAATGAAATGGGATTGGTCGCGTAAAGCTTCGATGGGCGTGCCCGCGGCGATGCGGCCAAACATGGCCAATGATTGGCCGGATCCTGACGTCGTGGCCGGTGCCGGGCCGACCTTGCCGGTGAAATCTGGGCGGATAATGCCGGAGTCTTCTTCCCGTTCGGCCGCAGTCGGGACAGAGGATTCGGGGAGTTTCAAAACTTCCAGGGCCCGGGCCCGGTGGGGCAGGCGGCGGATGAAACCCCGTTCCTCCAAAGCCGAGACCAGCCGGTGAATGCCGGATTTCGAGCGCAGACCCAAAGCATCCTTCATTTCGTCGAACGAGGGGGAGACGCCGTCGTCGCCCAATCGATCGTTGATGAAGACCAACAGTTCGTGTTGTTTGCGTGTCAGCATGTGACCCAGTGCCCCGACTTTTCGTTGGGCACCCGCAAGATGCGCGGCCCAACCCCGGGTTCATCCGCAACATATGGAACAAACCCTAAACATTGACGCATGTTCTAGTTTGGTTCTCCTGTGCGGTCAAGTGGGATTGTTGACAGTTTTTTGGGCCTAATAACCGTCGTAGGAGAGCGTGAAGGGCAGGGCCTCGGCCATTTCGCCCTGCAATGCCGGTCCGGCTTTCACGGCGCGCAGGACAAAGCAATCGGCATCGGAGAGCACGGACACCAAGCTGCTGTCTTGGTTGTCCACCGGGGTCGCCACAAATCGGCCGCGGTCATCGCGTTCTAATCGCGCCCGCAGGTAGGCTTGGCGGGCGCCGTTGGCGGGCAGGTCCCGACCCAATCTGACCTGGATGGTGGGCTGGGTGATCTCCGCCAATCCCTGCAAGGCAGCAATGGCGGGGCGCAGGAACACCAACGCGCACACCAAGGCCGACACCGGATTGCCGGGCAGGCCCAACATGGGCACGTCGCCGAACCGGCCAAACATCACCGGCTTTCCGGGGCGCATCGCCACCCGCCAGAAATCGATGACGAGCCCAATTTCGCCCAACACCTTTTGCACCAGATCGTGGTCACCCACCGAGGCTCCACCGATGGTGACAAACATATCGGCGTCGGCTGCTTTCGCCGCCAGGGTCTTCAGCGTTTCCGCGTCATCTGTGGCGATGCCCAAATCCACCGCTTCCGCCCCCCCACCGATGGCCATGGCCGAAAGCGCGGGGGTGTTGGAATTGACGATTTGCACCGGGCCCGATGCTTCGCCGGGGCGCACCAATTCATTGCCGGTAGCCAAAATCGCCACCCGGGGTCTGCGTCGGACCGTGATTTCGGCCACATTGGAGGCAGCAGCAAGGCCCACATCACGAGCGGTCATCCGCGTGCCCGCCGTCAGCATCACGGTGCCCGCCAGGAAATCCAAGCCTTGGGGACGCACGTTGCGCCCCGCTTCGGCTGGCACATTGATGGTGATGGTTTCGCCATCCACGGAAGTGTTTTCCTGCATGACCACCGCGTCCGCCCCGTCGGGCACGGGACCGCCAGTGAATATTCGCACCGTTGTACCGGGCTCCACTGTGCCCTCGAACACGCCCCCCGCCGGAGCCTCGCCGATGCGCGTCAATGCGGATGGCACCAGGGCGATGTCGGCGGCGCGTACTGCGTAGCCATCCATGGCTGACACGGTCGACGGAGGCTGGGTGATGTTGGCCAGCACGTCGGCCGCCAGCACCCGACCGAAAGATTGCTCCACCAGGACTTTTTCGGTGCCCACGGGCTTGATCGCGCCCAAGACCTTGGCCAGGGCCTCGTCAACCGGGGTCAAGTCAGGGAGCTGTCCATTCACCGGACTTACCTCCCGCTTTGTGCATCAGCCGAACGCCGCTGATGGTCATGCCGCGATCCACCGCCTTGCACATGTCATAGATGGTGAGTGCGGCCACCGAGGCGGCGGTTAGCGCCTCCATTTCAATCCCCGTGCGGCCGTTAACTTTGCAGGTGGCCAAAATGTCGATGGCGTTGCGGTCTTGGTCCGGGGTCAGCTCGACCTTGACCGATGATAATGGCAGGGGGTGGCACAAGGGGATCAGATCCGGGGTGCGCTTCGCCCCCATGATCCCGGCCAAGCGCGCCGCGGCCAGCACATCGCCTTTCTTTACGGTGCCTCCCAGTATCAGCGCCAAGGTGGCGGGCTCCATGGTGATGGTCGCAACCGCCGTGGCCGTGCGTTCGGTCACGTCCTTGGCCGACACGTCCACCATATTGGCGTTGCCATTTGCGTCTATGTGGGTGAGTTCCGCCATCAATTTGCCTTTGCTTGTGCTGTGCCCAACAGGGCCGCTGTTGCCGCTGTCACATCTCGCTCGCGCATCAGAGATTCGCCCACCAGGACCCGGTGGACACCAGCGTCATGCAGCCGCCCTAAGTCGGCATTTGTATTGAGCCCGCTTTCGCCCACCAAGGTTTTCCCAGCGGTGGCTAGGGGTGCCAGTCGTTCCGTGGTGGCGATGTCGATCGCCAGGGTATCCAAGTTACGATTGTTGATGCCGATCAACGAGGCTTTCAAAAGTGCGGCCCGCTCCATCTCGCCCTCGTCATGGACTTCCACCAACGTATCCATCCCGTACTGGGCGGCGGTGTCGGCGAGCTCGGATGCTTGGTGGTCATCCAGAATGGCCAGGATGATCAGCACGCAATCCGCACCAAGTGCGCGAGATTCGACGATTTGATAGGGATCGATCATGAAATCTTTGCGCAAAACAGGCAGATCGACAGCATCTCGCGCAGCCGCTAAAAAAGCATCGGCGCCTTGAAAAAATTGCACGTCGGTTAGCACCGACAAACAGGTGGCACCGCCAGCGGCGTAGGCCCGGGCGAGCGACGGAGGATCGAAATCTTCGCGGATCAGGCCTTTAGACGGCGAGGCTTTTTTGATTTCCGCGATCAGGCCGGACCCGGTGGCGGCGACGGCGTTTTCCAAGGCTTCGGCGAACCCGCGCACCGGTGATGCGTTGCGCGCTGCGTTTTCCAGATCGCCGATGGTCGTGGCTGCCTTTCGCTCAGCGACATGCGCGCGTTTGGCGTCGAGAATTTTGTCTAGGACACCGCTCACGCAACGTCCTCGTTGGTAATTTCCACCAGGGATGTAAGCGCCTCTTGTGCGCCGCCGCTATCGATGGACTCAACCGCCATCATGGCGCCAGCCTTCAGGTCGTCGGCTTTTCCGGCCACCACCAGGGCGGCGGCGGCGTTGAGAAGGGTGATATTGCGGAACGGGCCCGATTGAGCCGCCAACACCGACCCAAGGGCACCGGCATTGGTTATTGCATCGTCGCCTTTCAAGGTTTGGGGTTGGGCGATTTGGATTCCAATATCCCTGGGGTTCACGTCGAAGCTGGAAATCTCACCGTCCTTGAGTTCACAGACATAGGTGGCCCCCGTTGTGGTCATTTCGTCCAGACCGTCGGAACCATGCACCACCCATGCCCGTTCGACCCCCAATTGTTTGAGCACCTGGGCCATGGGTTCCATCCATTCCCGGGCAAACACGCCCAGCAAAAACCGCTTTACTTCGGCCGGATTAGACAATGGGCCCAATAAATTGAACATGGTGCGGGTGCCTAGCTCTACCCGGGTCGGGCCCACATGGCGCATGGCGCTGTGGTGGGTGGGGGCCAGCATGAAACAGATGCCGGCCTCGTCCAATGATTTCTGCACCAGACTCACATCGCATTCGATGTTGACGCCCAGGGCTTGCAGCACGTCCGCCGATCCACATTTCGACGACATGGCGCGGTTACCGTGCTTGGCCACGGGCACGCCGGCACCTGCCACTACAAGGGCTGTCGCGGTGGAAACGTTGTAGCTGCCCGATTGGTCGCCGCCTGTGCCGACGACATCAATTGCACCATCGGGCGCCTTGATCGGCAACGCCTTGGCCCGCATGACGGTGGCGCCTCCGGTGATTTCGTCAACGGATTCCCCGCGTACCCGCAAGGCCATCAGAAACCCGCCGATTTGCGCCGCGGTGGCTTCGCCCGACATCATGATGTCGAAAGCTTCTGTGGTTTCGTCAACGGACAGGCTTTCGCCCGTGGCGACTTTGCTGATCAGCGGCTTCAGGCTGCGTTCTTCGCTCAACGTTCTTCTCCCTTTAGGCCTTCTGCAATTCTTTTGAGGTTATCCCGGCGAGGGTCAAAAAATTCGCCAACACCGCGTGTCCTAATTCCGAGGCGATGCTTTCCGGGTGAAACTGTACCCCATGAATGGGATGTTCTTTGTGGGCCAAGCCCATGATCACCCCGTCTTCGGTTTGGGCAGTGACTTCCAACACATCTGGCACGCTGTCCGGCTCGATCGTCAGGGAATGATAGCGCGTCGCCCAGAACCCGTCTTCCAGCCCCGCAAAAACACTTTGTTCCTGATGCAAAATGCGGCTGCGTTTGCCATGCATTATGGTGGGGGCGCGTACAACGTCGCCACCAAACGCCTGGCCGATGGTCTGGTGGCCAAGGCAAACCCCCAGGATCGGCAGGCTCCCCGCCGCAGCGTTGACCAGATCCAGGCAGATGCCCGCGCGGTCCGGGTTACAAGGCCCAGGCGACAAAATGACCGCGTCGGGGCTCAAGCCTAGGACGTCGTCCACCGAAATGGCGTCGTTACGGAAAACACGCGATTGTGCACCCAGTTCGCCAAGGAAGTGAACGAGGTTGTAAACAAAGCTGTCGTAATTATCGATTATGACAAGCATATCAATCTGTTATACCGCTATCCTAATCTCGAATCTCTATGTTTCTGCCGCCGACCCCAGCACCCCGATACAAACCGCCCCCAGCGGTTCTCGTCAAGGTCAGGGGCAAATGCGAATTGACGTTCCAGTAACTGGAACCCTTAATATGAACCCAACAGTCTTTGTTTCTGAAATTGGTAGGTCATCATGGCAGCGCACGAACACCCCAACCCAGCCCTTAATAAGGCTCTGAATCCAGATGCATCCGAAGGCGGATCTTGCGGCCCGGATTGTCAGTGCGGCCACGACGCGGAGGCAGGTGGAGCCAAGGCCAAGGCGGAGGATCATG
>Ga0209403_10004284_pt1 | contig 15610 bp, 14 predicted proteins | sample ArcticOcean_MG_C_8_FD_187440 | JGI IMG/M metagenome (GOLD analysis project Ga0209403, IMG submission 187440) | Marine microbial communities from western Arctic Ocean - ArcticOcean_MG_CB11_86 (SPAdes) (version 2) | ecosystem: Environmental > Aquatic > Marine > Oceanic | place: Arctic Ocean... | reverse complement strand
AAATTGCATATATTTCCTATTTATTGCTATTTCTTAAATCTAGATCCTGTGTGGCATAATATCTTATCTAAAGCTATATTTTTCGAAAGTTAAAACTATGCATGCTACTAAGGCTGAATTCATTTTATCAACAAAAGAAGTGAAAAAGAACTGCCTTTTTTTAAACACATCAGAGATGCAACTTAAGTCTATTTTTCCAACTGATGGCCCAGCAGTCACTGTATTTTCTGGGTGTGGAATAAGTCTCAGACTGGCGCTATTCAAATAAAAAATTGTAACTAAGCAAATTGCTCGGTAATTAATCTTTCTTCTAGCCCGTGACCAGGGTCAAAAAGAATTTTATGAACAATGGCTGGTTCTGTCTCAATCTCGACGGATATTACTGGCCCAGCCGCTCGACTGTCGGCAAAAGCTACTACCGGACGTTTTTCAGACTCCAAGACATCCAACCGAACCTGTGCGATCTTTGGCAATAAAGCCCCTCTCCATCTTCTGGGCCGAAATGCCGACATTGCAGTTAATGCTAAAACATCACTTCCTATTGGCAAAATTGGGCCATGTGCCGAATAGTTGTAAGCGGTTGACCCCGCAGGGGTGCAGACTAGTGCCCCATCACACACAAGTTCTTCTATTCTAACTTTCCCATCAACTGACACCTTAAGTTTAGCAGCCTGTGCGCCAATCCGCAACAAAGACACTTCATTAATTGCTAAAGAATCATGTGTTTGACCAGTCGCACTAACCGCTCGCATTCTAAGGGGGTTAATTAACTCTTCCTGACTTTTCTTAAGTCTACTTTGCAGATCTTCTTTTCTAAAATCATTCATTAAGAAACCTACTGTCCCACAGTTCATTCCGTACACAGGCCGATTTAAAGGTTGAGTTAAATGGAGGGTTTCCAACATAAAGCCGTCGCCACCCAGTGCTACTATCACATCGCTTTCGTCTGCCTCTACTTGACCATACGTCTCTACCAGGCTTTTCAAAGCGCTAAGCGCCTCGAGTGTATCTGAGGCCATAAATGAAAGCTTATAATTTTTTACCATAATGTAAGTCCCATGACCTATTAGTTGTCTGTACCAAATAAAATTACAAGTATAATAAATTACTTTAAGGTATTAAAATATACAATACGAGTTTACTTTTCTGTTAAGCATTCTAAACACAGGTAACCAATTATTATAGTGACAAATTATTCGAGGTGAGAATGGCTAACCCTTACAACAAGAATTTTTTTAAACAAGGTCTCAATGATAGCGATCCAGAACTGTATGGCTCTATTAAAAAGGAGCTTTTGCGTCAACAAGAGGAAATCGAACTAATAGCTTCAGAAAATATTGCATCTAGAGCTGTGATGGAAGCTCAGGGCTCTATTATGACTAATAAATATGCCGAAGGATATCCAGGAAAACGATATTACGGAGGTTGTGAATATGTCGATCTTGCAGAGAACTTAGCTATTTCAAGAGCCTGCAAATTATTTGATTGTAATTATGCTAATGTTCAACCCAATTCTGGTTCCCAGGCTAATCAAGCAGTGTTTTTAGCTCTACTCAAGCCAGGAGATACTATACTCGGAATGAGTCTGGACGCCGGAGGGCATTTAACTCACGGTGCAAAGCCAAACTTATCTGGAAAGTGGTTTAATGCCATTCAATATGGTGTAGATGTAAATACACTTGAAATAGACTACGAAGAGGTAAAATTTTTAGCAAAAAAAAATCTACCTAAACTAATCATTGCTGGGGGTTCAGCTATACCACGTCAAATAGATTTTGAAAAAATGCGTGAAATAGCAGACCTTGTAGGAGCCTACTTAATGGTTGATATGGCTCACTTTTCTGGACTTGTTGCTGCCAAGGAACATCCAAGCCCCTTCCCATACGCTCATGTAGCAACTTCAACGACACACAAAACTCTCCGCGGACCACGTGGGGGAATCATTCTTTCAAATGATGAAACTCTTGCAAAAAAATTTAACTCAGCAATCTTTCCAGGGTTACAGGGAGGCCCACTTATGCATGTTATTGCAGCTAAGGCCGTAGCATTTGGTGAAGCACTTACTCCTGAATTCAAAGAGTACACAAAAAATGTGATAGTAAATGCAAAAACTCTTTCAGATGAGTTAATTAACGGTGGTTTAGCCGTAATAACGGGCGGAACAGATACTCATGTATTGCTAGTGGACTTGAGGCCAAAAGGTGTGACAGGAAAAGCTACAGAAATAGCTCTCGGCAATGCTAACATCACCTGTAATAAAAATAGTATTCCTTTTGATACAGAAAAACCTACTGTAACTAGTGGTATCCGTTTGGGAACTCCAGCTGGAACGACACGAGGTTTTTCTAAACTTGAGTTCAAATTAATCGGCAAAATGATAGTAAAAGTAGTAGATGGGTTAGGCAAACATGGGGAAGAAGAAAACATAGTGGTCGAAAAGTCCGTAAAACAGGAAGTTTTACAACTGTGCAAACAGTTTCCTATTTATTGATAAATTTTTAAATATAAAAATCTAAATATCTACTACCATAACAGATTTATATGCCATTTCGCTATAAATCTCCTCAACATCACATAGGCTCAATCTGCCATCAGTTCGATACCATTTTAGTACTCCATTCAGCATAGCTATTATGGCCAATGCAGTAAGTTTTACATCTTTAATATCAAAATAACCCTGATCCCGCCCAAAAGTTAAAATTTCTTCTAATGATTTTTCATACTCACTTCGTAAAGAATTTACATGTTCAAAATTTTCTTCTGTCAAATTCTTCAACTCATTATAAGATATATTCACATACTCTACGCGATTTATATGAAACCTTATATGAAACTTTGTAAAAATTTTTAATCTTTTATCTGGTGCCGCCTCTATATTCTCTACCACCCAATTTTTCAACAGAGAGTCCATATGTGTTTTCAAAAGATTAAAAAGTAAGGTCTGTTTATTAGGGGTATATAAATATAACGCGCCAACTTGGAGATCAGCTTTAGATGCAATCTTTCTCATAGAAACTGCCGCGTAACCGTATTGAGAAAAAAGGTTTAAGGCCACTTTTCGGATGCGTAACTCTGTTAGCTTTGAATCAGAACCTTTTGTGCGTGCCATTATAGGAGCCTATAGAAACTAAAAACCATTTCAAGTCTTGCTTGCTACGCTACGCATATCATCCTATCCTAATACTCTTACTTTTACCCTAAAACCCTTAAGTCAATTAGGTTAATTTTACATGCGGCTATTTCTTTTTTTGTCCTTAACTCTTTTCGGATGCACCCCAATGTTTCCAACATACAAACTCTCTGATGAAACGCAGGGGCTCAAATATCATAGCCTTATTCCAGTACATTCTTTACCAACGATTGATACTATAACAAAGGAAAATAAATTAAATAGCGCAGATAAAGAGTTTAAAGAAAAAATACTTGCCTTAAAGTGTAGATCATCTGTTCTTAAAAATAAGAATAAATATTCCTCTAAAAAAGTAGAGAATTTACTACAAAAATGTAGCAAACAAAAAAAATAAATATAGAAAGTTGCTTAAAACTTTATTTTTGGCTAACAAGTTACACGATGAAATCCGTTAAGGAACAAAAATGCTGTCACCCATTCGAATAGGTATCTCCGGTCTTGGAACCGTGGGAGTTGGAGTAATTCAAATACTAAGGAATTACTCAAATTCAATTGAGGTTAAAACAGGTCGGACAATTGAAATAGTTGCTGTATCAGCAAAATCTAGAACAAAAATTAGAGATCAGCCAATAGATAGCTACCAATGGGAAAGTGATCCGGTAAGCTTAGCACTCAGAGATGATATAGACATTTACGTTGAACTAATTGGTGGTGAAAACGGTGTGGCTAAAGAATCTATAGAAGCCGCTATTTCAAAAGGGGTGCATGTCGTCACGGCAAATAAAGCCTTATTAGCGATGCATGGTAATAAACTTGCAAAAGCATCAGAAGAAAGAGGGGTTTTATTAAAATTTGAAGCCGCCGTAGCTGGAGGAATACCAGTAATAAAGGTCTTAAATGAGGCACTTTCCATTAATAAAGTGACAAGGGTAATGGGTGTTATGAATGGTTCTTGTAACTATATTTTAACCCGTATGGAAGAATCTGAGTTATCATATGCTTCTATTTTCAAAGAGGCTGATGATTTAGGTTTTTTAGAGGCAGATCCAACTTTAGACGTTGGAGGTATAGATTCTGCACACAAACTCGCACTTTTATCAAGTTTAGCATTTGGTACAACTGTAAACTTTTCAGGTGTTAATGTGCAGGGGATTGAGGCAATCTCAATAGATGATATAAAGCACGCATCAGATATGGGCTTTCGTATAAAACTGTTGGGCGTGTGTGAAATGACTGAAGCGGGACTTGAGCAAAGAGTTAAACCATGCCTGGTACCAGCAGGATCTCCACTAGGGCTACTAGAGGGAGGCACGAACATGGTTGTTATAGAAACTGAAGATTCTGGTTCAATAATATTACAAGGTCCAGGCGCAGGTAGAAATCCAACGGCTCACGCTGTTGTTTCAGATATAATTGACATTATAAATGGGTCAAAAATAAAAACGTTTGGGACACCTTATAAACTACTTAAAAATGCCTTAGTGTCTAATTTCTCAGTAGATGCCCCTTACTATATACGTTTACTACTCGAAGATAAGCCAGGAGCGCTTGCTAAAGTAACAACATGTCTAGGGAAAGAAGGAATATCTATAAATAGGATGAGGCAATATGATCATGAGTCTAGCAAAGCGCCAGTGCTAATTGTAACACATTCCACTTCCAGCGATTCAATCGAAAAGGTATTGAAAGAACTGCCAAAAACTGAAGTAATTGCGCAAGAGCCTGTAGCTTTAAGAATTGAAGAGCTAAATTATTAAAACGTTAATTGATTAAAACTTTAGCAAATCTCTTTAATGTCAGTGTTTATTTAAATTTCTTTTAATTTATTTAATTTTACATACAAAATAGGGCGAATTATATTAATGTCTCAGTCAAATTATTTTCTGAATATAGAAAATTCAATTCTTGGAAACTCTTGGCGAGGCCCTACATCACAACATGATCGTATTTCTGAAACAATTTCTCAAACAATAGATACACCTATTCAGGTATGCCAAATACTGGCAAGGTTAGGTATCACACCAAATTCTGCCGAAAATTTCCTATCTCCAAAATTAAGGGACTTATTACCAGACCCTTTTCACCTTAAAGATATGGACAAAGCGTCCAAACGGCTCGTGAAAGCTCTAGAGAACATGGAGCGGGTAGCTATATTTGCTGATTACGATGTTGATGGCGCTGCATCAGCAACATTAATAATAACATGGCTTAGAGATCAGGGTTTAGAGACAACTCTATACGTGCCAGATCGAATAAAGGAAGGTTACGGCCCCAATACGAAAGCATTTCAACACTTATCTGAAAAGCATGATCTGATTATATGTGTCGATTGCGGCACCTTATCTTTTGAACCAATACAAAGGATAAATAATAAAACAGATGTAATTATAATTGATCACCATTTAGGGGGAGAAGAGTTACCCCCAGCAGTGGCAGTCGTTAATCCCAACCGTCAAGATGAAGCTAGTGATTTGCGTTACATCTGCGCTGCGGGAGTAGTTTTTCTCTTCTTAGTCGCAACTGCGAGTATTTTAAGGAAAAAAGGAGTTCAAAGCCCAAACCTAATAAATGCCCTTGATCTGGTGGCATTGGCTACCATTGCCGATGTAGTCCCATTAGTCGGAATAAACAGAGCATTCGTCAAGCAGGGCTTGAAAATTCTTAGACTCCGTAAGAGACCAGGTCTAAAAGCATTGATGGATGTCTCGAAAATCAATAGTCCAATCAACGAGTACCATTTGGGATTCATGTTAGGACCACGGATAAATGCTGGTGGAAGAATTGGGATGTCAGATTTAGGGGCAAGGCTATTGTCGACTACTTCCGCTTCTGAAGCGCAAGTCTTAGCTGAGAAATTAGAACAACTAAATCAAAATCGAAAAAATATCGAAAGTCGTGTCCAAGATGAAGCACTTAGTCAGATTGAAAAAATAGGGGTTGATCACTCTATCATTGTTGCTTCCGGGGACGACTGGCACCCAGGAGTCATTGGGATCGTAGCTTCTCGAATAAAAGAGAAAACTAACCGTCCAGCTTTTGTAGTAACTTTTTCAGGCGACATAGGTAAAGGATCTGGGCGTTCAATCCCAGGAATTGATCTTGGCTCACTAATCCAAAAACTAGTTTTAGAGGGTCTTATCGAAAAAGGAGGGGGGCATGCAATGGCAGCAGGAATAACCCTTTCCAGGAAACAATTAACCCCAGCGTTTGAAAGATTAACAGAATTAATAAATACAAGGGATATCACGTTTCAAACTACTACAGACTACTATATCGACGGGCTCTTAATGCCGAATGCTGCCACAATCGAATTAATTGACGCACTAGATACTGCTGGTCCTTTTGGTTCGGGTGCCCCACACCCCAAATATGTGTTCCCTAACCAAAGTATTCTTTTTTCAAAGAGGGTTGGCATAGACCATCTTAAGCTTACTTTTGGCTCTAACAATAAAAGTAAAATCGAAGCTATTTGTTTTAGAGCATTCAATTCACCATTAGGTGAAGCCTTAGAGAATCATTCTGGTAAAAAATTTCATCTAGCAGGAGTACTAGGAAAAAATACATGGCAAGGCCGCCAAACTGTGCAGCTTACAATCGAAGATGCCGCTCATGTGTAAAATAACTTTTATTTGTAACATTTTCCTCTTGCTACCCAAGAGGTATTTGCCTTAAAAGCTCTCTCACTAACTATATCCGGTGGTCCCTTCGTCTATCGGTTAGGACGCCAGGTTTTCAACCTGGAAAGAGGGGTTCAATTCCCCTAGGGACTGCCAAATACTTTAATAAAATAAAACTAATCAAAAGTCTGTTGGAGCCCCTCCTTCACTTTTTCTTTTAGTAACAAATTCAGCCAACTCATCTTTAATAGAAATATCTATTATAGGCGCCTGGAATTCATTTATTATTTCTTTATAAACTTTGTGGGCACGCTCAGCAGTCCAAACGCCACCCTTAAGTTCCCACGCTTCAAAGTTTGACCAGTCACTAATCATAGGTTGATAAAAAGCTGTCTCATATCTGTCTTGTGTATGTTGACATCCAAAGAAATGACCATCTGGACCCACCTCTTTAATTGTATCTATAGCTATATTATCTATAGCCGTATCAACTATTGATTCGTCAAAATAACGCTGAATATGCTGCAAAACTTCACAATCCATAACAAATTTTTCAGGACTAGCAATTAAGCCCCCTTCTAACCACCCGGCGGCATGATAAACCATATTAGTTCCAGATTGCACTGCAGCCCATAGGGAGTTTGACGTTTCCCACATTGCTTGACCATCTGGCACATTTGCCGCACAGGTGCCAGAGGACCGCATGGGAAGCCCGTAAAACCGACACATCTGACCGGTCATTTGTGTTGCTCGCATATACTCAGGTGTACCAAAAGCTGGTGCTCCTGTTTTCATATCAACATTAGATGTGAAAGTTCCTAAACCAACAGGGCAACCCGGGTTTATATATTGAAGAAGGGCTATAGCTGAAAGTCCTTCGGCAAGAGATAAAGCTACCGCCCCACTCATTGTTACAGGTGCCATTGCACCGGCTAAAGTAAAAGGAGTTACAATCACCGCCTGGTTCCTCCTGGCATGGATCATTGCACCTTCTATCATAGGGTAGTCATGCTTCAGTGGAGAAACCGAGTTAATATTAGTATACATATGACACTCGCTATTGAACTCTTCTAAACTCAAGCCTCCCGCAATTCGAACCATTTCCATTACATCTTCAACTCGCTCTTTTCCTAAAGAATATGCGTGCACAACCTTATCGCATAAAATTAATTTTTCATAAAGACAGTCTAAATGGCGAACGCTAGCGTGGATGTCTATCGGTTCGACCGGATACCCTCCAGAAAAATGAATACAATTAAAAAATTGGGTAAGTTTTATAAACTCCACATAACTTTCCCATGTACCCGACCTTTTTCCCCGCGCTAAATCCCATGAATTAGGTGGAGATGAAACATTTCCAAATGACATATATTTGCCACCAATAATAATTTTATGATCTTTGTTTCTAGGAGTAATACTAAACTGAGCAGGTGCAGTTTTTAACATTTCCATAACAAAATCTTCATCCATTTTTACATTGGTGCCTTTTACTTTACAGCCGGCCTTCTTAAAAATCTCTAGAGATTCTGGATTAAGAAACTCTATTCCAATTTCTTTTAAAATTCTAATACACCCATTATGGATGCTGTGAATTCCATCCAAACTCAATGGTTCAGTAGGTTTGTCGTTATTTATAGGCTGCTTCCACGGCATTTGTGAGGGGACTAAGCTACTTGTCCTTCGCGCGTTCCCTGCTCTACCTCCGGAGCGCTTTCTATCGGCCATAATTTCTCCTACTATATTAAAATTTATAAATTCAAATTTTCTACTATATATTATAGTTATAGTTTTAGTTCTAAATTTCTAATTACGACCTATTGCGTCGCCTTTAAGTTATGGATAATTTACTGCTATCCATTCAGGTAAAAAACTTATATCCGGTAGTATTACATCAGCCAGTGGAGCAAGTGTGTCTTTATCAGCCAAACCAGTTAACACTCCGATAGTGATCATTCCAGCTGAGTTTCCAGCTTCCATATCATGGACACTATCACCCACCATTAAAACTTGATTAGAAGGAATTTTTAATTTCGAACAGAAGGCCAAACACATTCCCGGATTTGGCTTATAACCGTAACCAGAGTTATATCCCAAAATTAATTTAAAAAATGAATGCACACCACAATCATTAAGATGTTGCACTGCCGCTTGTTCAGAATCATTCGTTGCAACAGCAAGTGAAATATCCATTGCTATTAATTTAGACAGTACGTCATTTAATGCAAAAACTTCAAACCCCTTTGTGTTCTCTGAAACTTTGTTACTCAAAATTAAAAGATCCGAAAAATTGCAATTTGGGAGTATAGAAATTATTTTAGAAATTCCAGCTTCGGGAGTATCCGAGATAACAATACTATCAGAATAAAATGTTTTTTTTTCAAGATCATAACCTAATAGATATGCCACTTCTGGTAATAAATTCTTATCAAGCTTAGGGTAGTTTTTTGAAATCTCTTCAAGAAATTCAACTATCCAACTACCCCAAGTTTTATTAAAGTCCAATAACGTTCCATCTTTATCAAAAATTATTCCCTTAATTTTTTTCATTTAATGTACCTAATATACTGCAATTAATGATATCTAACTACGTTACTTAGTTAAAATTATTATGGTAAAAAAGTGTATTAATATCTATATATTAAACACGAGAGCATCACAATATTCTATAGCAATTCAGTAAAGTACAAAAAAATTAAACCTTCAACAGAAAAACTAAAAACATGACAGACAAACAGTCTAAAAATCAACCAGAACGAAGTGTAAAAAAAGCCATCACAAATGGATGGAAAAAATGCTGTCCATCATGTGGGAATGGTTCATTATTTAAAAGTTACCTCAAAGTCAGGACGGAGTGCTCCAACTGTAAAATAGAGCTATTTCACCATCGAGCCGATGATGGCCCTGCGTATCTCACCATTCTCATAGTCGGTCATGTACTCGCACCCCTCCTACTATTGACCTATAGTAAATTTAATCCCAGCCCCTTAGTAGTCGCATCTTTATTTTCTGTCGGTTGCATTAGCCTTTCGTTATACCTACTACCTAGACTGAAAGGCACCATAATTGGAATTCAGTGGGCAAAAAAAATGCATGGTTTCAATCTTATTAAGTCTAATACCTCACAAGAACGGATATAAAGGTAAATGCAGGAAACAAAAATTAGAGATGCCAGTAGCGTTATAATCGTTAGAGAGGATGGACCTGTCCCCACGGTATTGATGGGTCAAAGGGGAAAGACAGCAGCCTTTATGCCAAATAAGTTTGTTTTCCCTGGAGGAGCTGTAGATCCCATTGATGCAGATGTAAAATTGGTAGGTGAGCCGAATGAAATATGTTTAAATCGTCTAGAAAAGTATTCAAATATAAATTCTTCTACTGCCTTTCTAACTTCTGCTATTAGAGAGGTTTGGGAGGAAACGGGATTAATGTTTGGAAAAAAATTTCCTAAGAGACTTGAAAACTTGGGTAACGAAAGCTGGGATAGCTTCTTTAAAAATGGTTATGGCCCTTCTGCAAAAAGTTTTCGTTTCATTTTTAGGGCAATAACTCCCCCAAACAGAACAAGAAGATTCGACGCTAGGTTTTTCTTAGCAGATGCTAATCTAATTCTTGGTCAACTCGACGATTTTTCTGACGCCAGCGATGAGCTAAGTCATTTGCAATGGGTTTCCTTTGAAGAAGCCCGCAAACTAGACCTACCATTTATAACAGAAATTGTTTTGGCTGAAGCCGAAGCACTAACTCTCCAGAACGGTCCTCCAGATTCAGTGCCATTCTTCAATAATAGCCAAGAAAGTTCGGATATACTTAGAATTTACTAACCTTAAAGATTATAATTTCAAAATCTGATTAATCAAAGAACTATATATTAGTAAGCTAATCCATCTGGATCATCCAGTCCATTTATTCTGGCGCAAGCAATAGCTGTGTTAGCTAATAAACATGATATAGTCATTGGACCAACTCCTCCTGGGACTGGAGTTAGACCTCCCGCAACTTGTGAAACACTCAAGAAGTCAACGTCTCCTACAATTTTAGATTTTCCATCCTCTAAAAGAACTCGATTTATTCCTACGTCAATAACAGTAGCACCCTTTTTTATCCAGTCTCCTGAAATCATCCCAGGCCTTCCAACTGCGGCGACCACTATGTCTGCCTGAGAGGTGACATCCTTTAAGTTTTTTGTCCTGCTATGCGCAATAGTGACAGTACAGCTTTGATTTAGTAGTAATTGAGCCATAGGTTTACCTACGATATTAGATCTTCCTACAACAACTGCATTCAAACCTGATAAATTTCCATTATGGTGTTTCAAAAGTAATTTTAGGCACCCTAACGGAGTACACGGTACCATAGATTTTTGTCCTGTTGCAAGCAAACCAACGTTCGATATATGAAATCCATCAACATCTTTAGAAGGATTAATAGAGTTAATAATCAAGTCCTCATTAAGGTGATTAGGAAGGGGTAATTGTACTAAGATTCCATGGATTGTATCATCAGCATTTAAGTTTTTTACTAGTTTCAATAGGTCTTTTTCAGTCGTATTTACGTCAAGCCTATGCTCTACTGACTTCATCCCCACTTCAATTGTCTGTTTACCTTTAGACCGTACGTATACATGACTTGCCGGATCATCCCCAACGATAACAACAGCTAAACCAGGAGTAATAGCGTGGTCTATCTTTAAGGTCTTTACATATGCCGTAACCTCTCCTTTAAGTTCGGTCGCAAAGGCTTTTCCATCAATTATATTTTGCAAAGTTATTTTCTCCAAAAATTATATTAATTCTAGATCTAAAAAAAATTTACTTTAAGTTGAGGGCTCTGGATCTAAAGTACTATCACCTTTTAGCTTAGGTTTTTTAGCTCTTGGTATTGAGACTACTGATGGTTTTATATCATCCAAACCGTCATCATCGTCATCGTTTCGATTTAACGGCTTTCCAGAAATTACTTTGACTATTTCAGGACCAGTTAATGTCTCATACTCTAAAAGCCCTAATGCTAAATTTTCAAGATCCTTAGACTTTTCAGTTAAAATTCTTTTTGCTGTTTCATAACCCTCGTCTATGATTTCTTTAACTTTTTCATCAATTATTTTTTGAGTCATACTGGAGTGATTAGATCCCCCACCATACATTCCTAGATAAGAAGTCTGTTCATTTGCGTAATCAACATGCCCTAACTCTTTTGTAAATCCAAATTGAGTGACCATCGCCCTAGCGATCTTAGTGCATTGTTGAATATCAGATGCTGCGCCAGAGGTTACATTATCTGCACCAAAGATTAACTCTTCTGCCACTTTTCCACCCATAGCCATAGCTATCTTTGACTTATACTTTTTATAAGTAACAGACAATTGATCTCGCTCAGGTAGACTCATAACAAGCCCTAACGCTCTGCCCCTCGGTATAATAGTGGCTTTATGTATAGGATCATGTTCAGGAACGTTTAATCCCACAACAGCATGGCCAGCCTCATGGTACGCTGTTAATTTCTTTTCATCTTCTGTCATTACCATTGAACGCCGCTCAGCGCCCATCATTACCTTATCTCTAGCACTCTCAAAGTCACCCATTGTAACAAACCGTCGTCCAATCCTGGCCGCTAACAAGGCTGACTCATTTACCAAATTAGCCAGGTCAGCTCCAGAAAATCCTGGTGAACCCCTTGCTATAATCCGTAAGTCTACATCAGGGCCTAAAGGAACTTTCTTGGAGTGGACCTTAAGAATTTTTTCTCGTCCTTTAATGTCTGGGTTTGGAACCTGAACTTGTCTATCAAATCTACCGGGCCTTAGAAGTGCCGGATCGAGAACATCAGGCCTATTTGTTGCCGCTACAATTATTATTCCTTCGTTAGCCTCAAAACCATCCATTTCAACTAGCAATTGGTTTAATGTTTGTTCCCTTTCGTCATTTCCTCCGCCATAACCTGCGCCACGTGATCGTCCAACAGCATCGATCTCATCAATAAAAACAATACATGGGGCATTTTTTTTTGCTTGCTCAAACATATCCCTCACTCGGGAGGCACCAACGCCAACAAACATCTCCACAAAATCCGAACCAGAAATTGTAAAAAAGGGAACACCAGCTTCCCCAGCAATAGCTCTGGCTAGCAGTGTTTTCCCAGTACCTGGAGGACCTACTAAAAGAGCCCCTTTTGGAATTTTACCACCAAGACTTGAAAACCTTTTAGGCTCTCTTAAAAACTGTACTATCTCTTCGAGCTCATCTTTTGCTTCATCAATGCCTGCTACATCGTCAAAAGTAATTTTTCCTTGCTTTTCTGTAAGTAGTTTAGCCCGGCTCTTACCGAAGCCCATAGCTCCACCTTTTCCGCCACCTTGCATACGATTCATAAAGAAAAGCCATATTCCTATAATAAATAAAAATGGCAACAAAGTTCCAACGTAAGATAAAAGCCCATTTTTTTCTTGTGGCTTCGCATTTATCGCAACTTTATTTTGAAGAAGTATCGGTGTCACATCTACGCCCTGTGGTTTTACAGTCATGTATTGCTGAGTAGCTGTCTGAATAATTATTTGTTCGCCATCTAATGTCGCTCCCGAAACTTCTCCTTTTTCCACAATTGAAATAAAATCTGAATAGGGAATTGTTCTAGAGCTTAGAGTGACTTTATCTCCACTGAATAAATTAAATAACGCTAATATTAATAAAAACAATACCACCCAAAAAGCTATTTGTTTCACATTATTACTCAATGAAATTCTCCCAACAAATCGTTTCTGCTCTATTATACAAATGTTTATGCTCTTTAGATAGGTATAACTTTCACAGGTTCAATACCTAGTCACACTCGAAAAAATCTTTTTCTTTTGTAATAGAACTTAACTCCCATAAATCATCACTTTCTAAGAAAAGTGCTACTTCTAAATTGTTACCAATCCAAACTGCAGGAGATGAAATTAGAGCGTATTTTGGTATACCAGAACTTTTCCAATTAGTGAAACCTGATAATGCCTTTTCACCTAAAGGGCGAATACAACAATTGGATAGCGGGGGGCCCTTTACAAACCATCTATGATCCCAAACATTATTAGGTTTAGTAACATAGTGTTCTATTGCTTTGTACTCTCTGCTCATCCTCATTTGTTTTCCCACAGGGAAAAAATAGAAGCCTTTTAAGGTGTGTGGCTTATATTTTAAAAGTGCTGTAAGTAAATTACTTAACTCTGATGACCTCGGCCCAAACTCTGACTTCGTCAAGAATAGTATTGCTTTAAGCAATAACCTTCGTTGGATTTCAATTGGGTGTTTTAAAAGTAAAGGTACGTGAAATACAATATCTCCATCTTTAAAAGTCACACATTCATTTGCCACGACCCCGGTATATACATCCAATGCCTGCCTTGCCTCACGAAGGTTCTTAGATGCAGTGACTACACTTTGAGCGTTAACGCCCATTTGATCTAGTAAGCTTAAGGACTTTCGAACTCTTATCCGATGAAATTTCGTGTCATCATTCGAAGGATCTTCAATCCATGTAGTTTTTGTTATATTTAAAAATGCTCGCAACTCTTCTCGGCTTGTATCAATCAAAGGCCTTAAATAAATTACATTATCGAGCTTAAATGAAGGTAGCATTTGTGAAAGCCCATCAACCCCCGACCCACGGGATAGTCGTATAAAGAAATTCTCAACAACATCATCTCGATTATGGCCTAAAGCTACGCAACTTATGTCATTTTCTATTGCCCAATTAGTGAGGAGTTGATACCGAGCTCTTCTCGCAGCAGCCTGTACATTTCCTTTTTTATTCCAATTTTCCCAAGTTAATACACTATGTTGGATATCCAGCTTTGAGCAAAATTGTGAAACTTCATTAGCCTCATCCTTTGCTGTTGGCTTAAGGTTATGATTAACAGTTGCAACTAATATTGTCTTTTTAGTTACTTGAGCCCATTTATAAATTAAGAGTAGTAAAGCAATTGAGTCTCCACCTCCAGAAACTGCAACACCAATCTTAGAAGCCTCAATCCCAAACAGCTTATCAAAATCTATAGTCAACTCTAAGTTCTTCTCTATTTTCACTGACAGTTTAATTCCATAGCTTTTTGAGATGCATCATCTGCAAAATCTGAGTCTGGATGCTCAATTCGAAGCTCCGTGAGCATTAAACAAGCCCGCTCAAATTGATTTAGCTCCACAAAAGAGACACTAAGGAAATAGAGTGCTTCTCCATTGCGGGGAGCTTTTGAAAAGCTAGAATAAATATCAAGATAAGTTTTTGCAGCCTTGCTCCACTGCTCCTTAACCATTAATGCCTTACCTAACAAAAACATAATCTCCATCCTTATCTTCCCATTAGTATACGTATCTAAAAAAACCTCTAACTGCTCGACAACTCCAGTTGAATTACCAGCCCTCAATAATGTCTCAATTAAATAAAGCTCATTTCTTTCTAGCGCCGTTACACCTTTGAATATTTCAGGGTTGATAGAAGTTTTTTTCAATCGCACTTCAGGTTCCCCAAGAATATTACCTTGAGAAAAATTCTCTATACTACAATCAAGCTCAATATCACAAAGTCTAAAACGAATATCAGAAATATGGTTCGTGCCGTCGCGAACAATTCTTTCAATGCGGTATTGTAAATTCTCTACTTGAGATGTTATATTGATTAGCTCTTTTTCAATACTATTTATTCGATCTAAATATTCTCCTGTTATTATCAAATTTTTAACTTTGGACGTTCTCAACTCCAGTTCAAGGGACTTTATCCCACCAAAGAGTGTTGGGAGCTCAGCCCTAATATCTGAAAGTGTTTGATCCTGAGAGAAACTTACTGTGCTTAACCAAAAGTAACAAAATAATAAGAAAGTATAACGCATATA
>Ga0209403_10004281_pt1 | contig 15612 bp, 8 predicted proteins | sample ArcticOcean_MG_C_8_FD_187440 | JGI IMG/M metagenome (GOLD analysis project Ga0209403, IMG submission 187440) | Marine microbial communities from western Arctic Ocean - ArcticOcean_MG_CB11_86 (SPAdes) (version 2) | ecosystem: Environmental > Aquatic > Marine > Oceanic | place: Arctic Ocean... | reverse complement strand
AGTCGGTGGTGCTAACGAGGACGTCTTCATTGATAACTTCGTACTGTCACTCGGAACACTCGGAGCACCTTTCCAGATCACGGAAGTGACCAGAGACGGAACCGAAGTGAATCTGACATGGGCTTCAAAACCTAACAGGATCTATCTGGTCGAGCGTTCTGAGGATATGGAAAATGGTGAAATAGATGCTAACCGCGATGGTAATTTTGGTTTCTGGGAAGAGATTGATGATGGCATTTTGAGCGATGGAGAGTTCACTTCATTCACGGATCAGGTCCCTGAAGACACTAGAAAAATTTTCTGGAGAGTCACAGACATGGGGGTAGCTGAATAAATTTTGGATTAATTGGAGTAAAAAAATAAGAAAAGGTTCGACTTAGGCGGCATTTTCCGTGCTTCATATACGGTAGATGTCTGACATTGAAATTGCGCGTAATGCCAAACTTGAGCCGATCGCTGAGCTTGCTCAGCGGTGCCTTGGATTAGAAAAGGAACAGCTGATCCCTTATGGTCACTTCAAAGCTAAGATTGATCCTCAGAGTATTGATGGAGAGCCATCTTCGAAGCTTGTCCTAGTCACTGCAATTTCTCCTACTCCGGCAGGAGAAGGAAAGACTACCACTACTATTGGTCTCGGTGATGGGCTGAGGTTGATCGGTAAAAATGCAACTATTTGCCTTCGTGAACCTAGTCTAGGTCCTTCATTCGGCATGAAGGGTGGAGCCGCTGGCGGTGGCTATGCTCAGGTAGTGCCGATGGATGAGATTAACCTGCATTTCACAGGGGATTTCCATGCGATCAGTGCTGCAAATAATTTGTTGGCTTCTATCATTGATAATCATTTGCACTGGGGTAATAAGCTGAACATTGACCCTCGGAAAGTGACTTGGAGAAGAGCTCTCGACCTCAATGATAGGGCCCTTCGGCAGATCGTCGTTGGTCTGGGCGGTGCGATAAATGGCCTCACAAGAGAGACTGGATTTGATATCACTGTAGCTTCCGAAGTCATGGCCATTTTCTGTCTTGCTAGCGGGCTCGGAGATTTGAAACGTCGTCTCGGACAAGTCGTTGTTGGACAGAACAGTGAAGGAGAAAACGTTCATGCTAGAGAACTTGTGGCAGAAGGATCAATGACGGCACTGCTTAAGGATGCGATTCAGCCGAACCTTGTGCAGACCCTTGAAAAGACTCCTGCATTTGTTCATGGGGGACCATTTGCTAATATTGCCCACGGATGCAATTCGGTTGTGGCAACCAAGCTTGCCATGAAGCTATCAGATATTGTAGTGACAGAGGCAGGATTTGGGGCTGATCTTGGAGCGGAAAAGTTTTTCAATATTAAGTGCAGGAAGTCCGGCCTAAGACCGGACGCTTCTGTTATCGTGGCGACTATAAGAGCTCTAAAATATCATGGCGGAGTAAAAAGGACCGATCTGGATGAAGAAAATATAGAAGCCGTTGAACGTGGATTTGCAAATCTTCGAAGGCACCTTGAAAATATTTCCAAGTTTGGCGTTCCTACTATCGTTGCTTTGAATGTCTTCACTGCTGATACTGAGGCCGAAACAAAAAAATTCACCGAACTTTGTGAGAGAGAAGGAGTGAAATGTGTTCTTGCTACGCATTGGGCTAACGGTGGAGAAGGTGCTAAGGATCTTGCTGAGGAAGTCGTTAAGATGCTTGAATCCGAGGACCAAGTTTCCAACTTTGCGCCGATCTACCCTGATGACATGTCATTGATAGAGAAACTACAGACTGTGGCCAGAGAAATATACAGGGCCGATGATATTGAATTGACTCCTGCAGTGACTAAGAAATTAAAGTCCTTGGATCAGACCGATGTGAGAAATTTCCCGGTATGCATTGCTAAGACGCCTTACAGCTTCAGTGCCGATCAAACCAAGAGAGGTGCTGTGTCTGGGTTTAAGATGCCTATCCGTGAAGTTCGCGTGGCTTACGGAGCAGAATTCGTGGTCGCCCTTGCCGGAGAAATTATGACGATGCCGGGCCTTCCCAGAGTGCCTGCCAGTGAGAGGATAGATGTGGATGATTCGGGGACACTGACCGGACTCAGTTAGTGATTAGCTGACCCCGGAATCCTTTATTTGCTTAACCTCTTATTCAGTTCGTTCATTGAATCGTTGACTGTCAAAGGGAACCAAAGGTCCTCTTCTTTATAAATAAGTTTAATGGATTCGAGTTTTTCTAAAGCGTCATCAACTTCAAAATCGATCTTCTGATTTATCGTTTCTAGTAATTGATTTTCAGCGATTTCATCTATCTTCTCGGATTTCATTCCTGTGTTTCCAAATTTCCAGAGCACGTAATAAGCAATTACCATTTCACGATAGTCTTGTAACTCGGCTTCATTCAGGATTCGCAATAGGACCCCGGAGTTGTTATCCAGGTTTTGAAAATAGAGGTGCTTTGTCAGGTTCAGCTGGTACTTGTCTTTGGTCTTCTTGTAAGAAAGAAATCCCTTGATGATATAATAGATGACGGCTGCAGGAATGACCCAGTACTTGATAAATTGTGCCAGTGTAGCAAAGATTGTGACAGCGACCACGAGCCGGACAATCTTTACCACGCTCATCACTAATCCAGAGAGTGCCGGGATGATTATTTTTCCCCGGTCAAAGAGGCTCATTTTGACCTGCGTTCCAGGCAGTAAAGTGTGTAAATCTGAATGAGGGATTCCCTTGAAACTTTTCAAGTAGACGAACAAACTGGACTGTCCTTTGGGGAGGTCTTCGTGTTCTTTTAAGCGGAAGGCAATGATGAGCCTTTGGAAGACCTTAACATCAAATTTTTCCTCTTTAAATAATTTCCACCAGCTCTTCTTGGTCCAGGTCTCTGTTTCATCGCCCCGACCATAAACGTGTAACTCCTCGAAAAGAGAGAAATTAACTTTCATCCTCAGACCAAGGGCCGTCGCATTTTCAACGGCAGTTTCCAGTTCTTCGGCCGGAAGTTTTCGGTAATTTGCGTTCCGAAGAATTCCCTTCACTTGCCGAAAGACTTCGGATGAATCTTTATTTGCATCCTCTTTAAAAATTAAAACAGAATCCGGATCGAGGGGCTGATACAATCTCTGGATCCTGATCTGTTCTGAATGGTATTGATCGTGTAATGTGGAGGAGAGAAGATCAAATAATTGTATTAATTGTTTTCTGTCAGGTTCACTGCATTTATCAAATTCAGGTAAGCATTCCAGAAGCTTGTCTCGGCCAATGGGTATGAAGTGTTCTTCTTTGTTCTGCATAAAAAATTATCAAGTATTTTGTTTTATTCTTACACAATTTAAAATGAAAAATTCGAAGTGAATTATAAAGATCTTAATTCTTGTAATCTGTCAGGTAATTGATTTTTTAATTAGCTTGTCCGTAACATTGGGTTGTTTCGGATTGCATTATTTGGAACTTAGTGAAAATGAAGGAATAATGTTGTTTTGTTTGGTTATTTTTTTTAAGATTGAAAGAACCTAAACACAGATGAAAATGAAAAACTCCACGACCTTAACAATAATTTTCTCAATAGCATTGCTGTTAGGCATTGCGATCCCGAAAGCTCATGCCCTGGAACTGCTTACTTACTGGGACTTTAATGATCCATCTGATGCCACTTCTGCAGCAGATGTGACAGGAAATACTCCTGATCTTGGGTTTAATGGCAACGCCGCCTACACGGAAGATGGTGGAGGACTCAGTGATTCAGCCGGCGACTATGCGTTGGACCTTGGTGGTGTGAATGATGGCTCCTATGGGCAGACATCTGAAGGAGAGCACTTAAATTCTGCCTTTGATAATAATGCGATGTCCGTCGCCTTTTGGCAAAACACTACCCAGATTGGTAATACGAGTTCGTTCTGGATTCATTCGCCAGATGCTACGGGAGGTCAGCGCGGGTTTCAGGCACACACTCCCTGGGGCAATGGAACGATTTTCTTTGATCAGTCAGGCTGCTGTGAAGGCACTCAACGACTCACTGTCGGAGGATTAGTTCAACTTAATACTTGGCAGCATTTTGTGTTCCAGCGTGATGTGGACGGGAACATGGAAATTTGGGTCGATGGCGTGCAGGCCGCCTCTCAGGGTGGTGCTGAGCCTTTGGATGCATTTAACGGTATTATTAGCATAGGCTGTGAGGGTCCAACCACGGCCAACAGTTTTGCGGGGCGCATTGATGATTTTGGAATCTTTAATGAGGTGCTAGACGAGGATCAGATAGCAACGTTGGCCGGAGGATCAAGTCCAATGGCATTGATTGATACGAGTGATGATGATGAGGACGGACTCCCTGACATTTGGGAGGAATCGCTCGTGGATAATCTTGATGATTTGAATGGTAATGGAGCTGGTCCTGGACCCGGTTCAGGTACCGGAGACTTTGACGGGGACGGGTTAACGGACCTCGATGAGTACGAAGAGACTAAAACCAACCCGATCGTAGCAGATACGGATGGGGATGGACTAGTGGACGGAGTTGAGACCGGAACAGGAACTTATGTGAGTGCAACTAATACCGGAACCGATCCCAAAAACGCAGACTCTGACGGTGATGGACTCGTTGATGGAGTCGAAACCAATTCTGGAATATTAATCGATGAGGAAGATACTGGAACCGATCCGAACAATGCCGACACGGATGGTGACAGTTACGGAGACGGTGGCGAGCTTGCAGGCGGAACAGATCCCCATGATCCGAACAGTAAGGGAGCCATTCCAGCTCCTTTCCTTTATGTGGACTTTGAAGCAGATGCCGAGGATCTAAGTGAAAACGGTTACAATGGCGAAGTGGACGGATTAGTAAGTTTTGATGTTGAGGGGGCCGAAGGAGGTCCTACTCCAATGACCGGGGCCAACTTTACGGGAGGTCACATTGATTTTCCCGATATTGATATGAATTTAATGATTCGTGATTTTGAGGATGGTAGCTACACCTTTGCCTGCTGGCTCAAGCCGATCGGTTCTGCCGGTGGTGAAGGCTTCATGTGGGGCCAAACCAACCAGGGTATTCATAACGGGATCCGTAATGGAGGTCTTCTTCACAGTGCGCACTGGGGAGCAGACTGGAATGCTTCAACGGTACTGGAAGCTGAGCAATGGGTTCATGCTGCGTGGGTCTATGATGGTGTCACGGACACGGCGACGATTTACCTGAACGGAGAGATTGACGGAGGACCACAGGCCCAGAGGGCCGCTAATGGTGATGGAACGTTCCTCTTCGGTGGACGTAACAATGGTGAAATTCCTTACAATGGATACGTTGATGACGTGACCATCTGGAGGTCAGCGCTTCCGCAGGGCAATATTATGGCCTTGGCTGAAGGAGCGAGCCCGATTGGGGTCGGTGGACCGGGGGCCTCGTATTCACAAAACTTTGATGGATTTGATGATGGCACTACGGACCTAGAAGACGGCTCGGTCATGACCGGTGCAGCTGCATCAGTGCAGGACGGACGTTTGCAGTTAACCATTGACCAGCAGGGGCTCGGCTTTTCGAGTTTCTCGGTCCCGGCACTGCCAGGCTCCTCTCAGGGATTTACGGTGAGCTTTGATTACGAGTTGTATGATTCACTAGGTGCCAATGACCCTGCTGACGGATTTTCTTTCAATTACGGTGATGCACCACTGGGTGACCAGGGACAAGCTGAAGAAGGAATGGTCACGCGTCCGGGCGTGACTGAGAATATCTCCTGGGAAGTTGATACCTGGCGTAACGGTGACGCTGAGCAAGGCGTTAACATCTCCGGTCTTGCCGGAGGAGCAGACCTTGGTGAGCTCGACTTTACTAACGGTATCATTCTTGAGGACGACTCAAGGAAGACCGGAACCATGGAAATCAGCTGGAACCCAGCTGTCGGGGCTTCTTTCACGACGACTGGACTGACGACTAACGCTGATTTTAGCAACGTGGACACTGGAGCTTTCGTTGCTGATGACGAACACAGCTTTATTATCTCGGCCCGTGTAGGCGGTGCCAACGAGGACCTATTCATTGATAATCTGGTGATCACGGTCGATAGTACCGATGATGCAGACAGGGACGGGTTACCTGATTTTTGGGAAGAGAAGTACGGAGTCGATGACCCTGAAGGGGACCCGGACAATGATGGACTCACCAATATTGAAGAACTCGAGGCAAGGACCAAGCCTGACACGGCAGACACTGATGAGGACGGACTCAATGATGGAGATGAAATTAACGTCACTGAAACCAATCCAAAAAAAGCTGACTCTGACAATGACGGACTTCTGGACGGAGTAGAGACGAATACCGGATCCTTTGTCAGTAAGGACGATACTGGCACGGACCCTAACAATGCTGATACGGACGATGACGGATTCCGAGATAGCATTGAAGTGGCTCAGGGAAGTGATCCGAGTGATAAGAACAGTTTCCCGGACATACCAGTAATCACTTTGCTAGGGGTAGGAACAGGAGCCTTATTACAAAATGATTTAACGGACCCGGAAAATGATGGTGTTGAGGGACCGACCGACCCGGGTCCTCCGCAGACCGCTGGAACGGATTTCAACTGGATCAGTATCAACGCGAGCGAGGAAAATTATTTCTCAGGCCAGGGCCTTGGTAATGAGGGAGCCTTTGATCTTTTTGATAATACGACTGGAGGAGGGGTTAATAAGTGGTGCTGTGGAGGTGCTCCGCAATGGGTCACTGTGGAATTTGAGGAGCCCGTTTCTATTTCCCATTTCGTCATTGCGGCCAGTAACGATATGATTGGCCATAACAGGGCGCCACTTGACTGGGGAATCTATGGTTCGAATGATGGGGAAAGCTTTGAGCCAATCTTCGAGCAAAGTGATGATGAGCCGATCTGGAAAGCTGATCTGGAAGTTTATTTATTCGATCTTCCGAGACCATCGGATCCCTACACATTCATTAAATATGATGTGACCAGAACCAATGGTGGCGCCCATGAAATTGGGGAAATCGAGTATTTTGGTGAAGTCGGGGCAGGGGCTCTGAATGAGATTGTCGAAATAAATTATGAGAAGGATACGGAAAACATTGAACTGACTTGGAATTCAAGGCCAGGGAAAACCTATGGCATTTTCTATTCTTTGAACCTTGAGGAATTTGATGCTGACGTTGATGATGGCATCATTGGTGAAGAAGGAGAAACGACATCCTATAGCTTTGAAAATCCTGAGCCGGGCGTTCCGAAAATATTTTTCCGCGTCATGGTAATGGAGGAGTAATCGGATCTCGATTCTTTCTGATAAGCACTCAATTTGTTTTTTTTAATTAATCGAAATTCAAAGATTCAGGGCACTAGGTTCAATGAGCCTAGTGTCTTTTCTTTAATCTTTTTCTTAGTTGGTGTCTTAATTATTAACGGACATGCGGACGGTAAATATCCACAACAGGTAAGAGAAGTTCAGATAAAGAGTTCCGTGGACGGGGCTCTGCAGAATGCCCTCTTCTTTGCGCCGAAATCTAAAAAAGAAGTGCCGCTTTTAGTTGCTTTGCATACTTGGAGCAGTGATTGGCAGAACACTTATAACGTTCCACTTGCGAAAGGTTGCATTGAACGTCAATGGGCATTCATACATCCCGATTTTCGGGGCCCTAATAAGAGGCCGGACGCTTGCGGATCCGATCTTGCAGTGAGTGACATCATTGACGCTGTTAAATGGGCGAAGGAAAAGACAGGAATTGATGCGGACAGGATTTATCTTGCCGGTGCTTCTGGTGGTGGACACATGGCTTTGCAGATGGCTGGGCGGAGCCCTGACATCTGGGCCGGTGTCAGTTCTTGGGTCCCGATCACGGACTGTGCTGCCTGGCACGCTGAGTGTCAGAGGTCCGGGCGCCGTTACTACAAGGACCTTGAAGTTTCATGCAAGGGGAAGCCGGGGGATAGCTCTGAAGTGGATCTTGAATATCGCAAACGATCACCACTCACATGGCTCGGTAAGGCATTCAATGTTCCTTTAGATATTAATGCTGGTATCCGTGACGGGCATGAGGGGAGCGTTCCCATCAGTCACTCTCTAAAGGCATTTAACTTGCTCGCCGAAAGCTCCCTCAAATTAACTCAAGAACAGATCGATTATTTCACAAAAGAATCGAAAGTCCCTGAATCTCTTAAGCGTGCGAGCGCTGATCCATCATACGGAAAGGACCGGCAACCCCTCTGGCGCGGCCAATCAAAAGCCATTCGTGTTACTATATTTGATGGTGGTCACGAGATGATACCCTCAGCAATTTTTGATTGGTTAGCCAAGCAGAAGAAGACATAGGCTTTTTCAAGCAAAGAAGCTATTTTTGAGGTGATTGGGGAAGTTGATGCCAGAAGAATCTGAAATAGAAAAAAAAGAATGGCTCAATTTTTCGTTGAGATAGCAGGTGCTGGTATCATGCCATCGTTAATTCCCTAGTAGCTAGTGGGGTAGTGGTATTGGGTTATACATTGAATCATGATTATGGTCCGGGGCTCTTTACCATGGTTCCGGTCCTCACCGGGTTCGTGATTGCTTTCACTTCTAGGGGTCGAGGGATGTTGACAATCATGCTGTTAACTTCACTCCTTTGTTCGCTGCTTTTTTTGATCACTGGATGGGCGGCTATATTATGCATCTTGGTAACTTTTCCGATCGTCATGATTACAATGGGTGTGGGAGCCTTTTTCGGATACCAGATTGCGAAAAAATTTATTCACCGCTATGGAAATCACATGGTCATATTAATTAGCCTGGCACTCATGACTCTTGTCGGATGGACTGACCGTGAGGACCGAGAGCTGCGACCACTTGAAGTGAGAACCAGCATGAAGTTTTATGCTCCTATGAAGGAGGTCTGGAACGTTGTGAGGGAATCGGGTCAGATCGACGGGAACGATTCTTTCTTGAAATTTATTGGTTTACCCGTGCCGAGGAATTGTGTCCTCTTGCCTGACAATCAAAGGATATGTCACTTTGATGAGGGAAGTATACTGCAGGAGATCACAGAGGAGAATTACGGGAAAAACATTGAGCTTAAAATTATTAATTCTTTCGAAGTTCGAGAATGGTTGGACTTGGACAGTGCCGGATACCGTTTTGTGCAGCATTCTGATCATGTTGAAGTTATAAGAACTGACTTGATTCGGTCAATTCTTCAGCCGCGCTGGTACTGGCATTGGTTCGAAGAGAAGTGTGTTGGGATAGAACACCGATACGTAATGTCCAGTATGAAGAGGAAAGTAGAAACTAAATGATTTCTCACCTCATCTAATGTATTTTAAAGCGTAATGAATTTAAGAAAGATAATCATTTGCTGTGCACTCTTTTTGTGGGTTCCTTTTAGTTTTTCGGATGAAAGAGCGGAATCGGAAAAGGGATTTAAAAGATGGGATAAAAATGGAGACGGTTTTCTGGTCCCTAGCGAGGTTCCCGAAGGGCCGAGGAAATTATTTGAGAAAGTCGATAAGAATGGGGACGGGAAAGTGAACCTTAAGGAACATCTCCTTGCCACGGTCGGAGAAGTGAAGGAGGAGGAAAAGAAGAAGGAGAAGCCGAAGAGAAAAGGCGATGAACAATTTAAACGCCATGTCATTCGTCAGTCATGGAGTCAGGAGCCTGATGGTTTTGGTCGCGAATATTTTGTGAGTGTTCCGGAAAAGAATAAACGCAAGTCGCCGGTCCTTTTTCTTTTTCATGGGAACGGGGGTCAGGCCCGCAATATGATCGGCGGATGGTCCAGACGATTTAGAAATCATATCGTGGTGGCTCCTCAGGGATACCGTAAGAGTTGGAATATCTCTGACGAATCTTCGAAGGCTCCGGACGTTGATTATTTTAATAGAATAATAAAGGACCTCCCAAATCTCTATCCTGCCGCGGATCTAGCTAATGTTTCATTGGTGGGATTCTCTAATGGCGCCGGTTACATATATAGTTTACTCATTGAGCTTGAGGACAAGGAACTAATCAAGAACGCGATTCCAGTTGTATCTTCGTTCGTTGAGGAGCAGTACCATAAGGACGCATTTTGGAAACGTTCGAATAGTGAGAACGCAGATTATGATATTAAGGTTAAGCCAGTAACTCGCAGTAATATTTTGACTGTTCATGGTACCAATGACCGGATCGTTCCTTATGCGGGTGGGATGCGTGGGCGCAATGCTAGGCATGTGGCTGCTCAGGAAACGGCTTACGCTTGGGCCCGATTAAAAGGCTATGAGGGCAAGAAAATTAACGATGGCAATGGGAAGGAAATTAGTTCTGGAATCGTTTCTTATGCCTATAAAGGTGTAAACGTGACGCATTTGAAAATTGTTGGTGCGGGTCATGGGTTAGGAGAGAAGGGGCAGAAGGCCAATCAGATGATGGCTGATTTTATCAGGACAGGAAAACTTAAATCTAGGTATTAGCAATTGATTCGCTCATTGATCCTCTATGTTCTTTAGGAATCTATTTACGTGGTCCAGCGTTGTTCTATTTCTGTCGTTATTATTTGTTGGCGGGAATTTATTAATGGCTGCCGACCTCGACAAGGAGACTCTTGATTTCCTTAAAAAACATACTCCTAAAATTCTTAAGATTATTGCCGAGGCAAAGGAAAAAGAATATTCTGAAATATTAATTGAAGCAGAACAGAGGATCGAAGAAATACAAGAAGAGTACAATGAAGCCGAGGAAGAAGATGGAAAAGAATCAGCGCACTGGGTCGCTCGCCTTGCTGATAATTTTTCAGCGATGGAGTTCCAGATGTGGAAAATAGAAGAAGAGAAAATATCAGAGGCTGAGGGAGAGGAAATCATCGGTGAATTGCTCATTGAACATCTGGGATTCAGGAACAAGATGGATACTGAATTAATTGATAGACTCATTGAGGAAGGAGAAGAGGAAGAGGCTGAATCAATGAAGGAAGAAATTGAGTGGCGCAAGGAGAGTTCTGAAGAGGCCGCTCTTGAGCTCTTTGAGGAGCTTTTCGGTGAGGGAGAAGAAGAGGAGGGAGAAGAAGAAGAGGAGGAAGAAGAAGAAGAGGAGGAAGAAGAAGAAGAGGAGGAAGAAGAAGAAGAGGAAGAAAATGATGGACCCTTATATGAGGCTCCATCTACTGAAGAATCACAAAAGGATGAGGATTTAAAGGATATCTCATATGAATACAAAAAACATATTCTTCCAACGCTTAGTAAATATTGTCTAGATTGTCATGATACTGAGACGGCTAAGGGGGACATCGATCTTGAGTCGGCACTTGGTAGACGACCACTAGTACGTGACAGGTCGATCTGGGAGAACGTTGCGGAACGGATCCGTAATGGTGATATGCCTCCGAAAGATAAGAACCAACCTCATGAAAAAGAACGTCTTAGGCTCCGTAAGTGGATTTCAAATGAGGTGGATTTATTTGATTATAGTCAGGTTCGGGCCCCGGGTCATGTCCCCGCTAGGCGCCTTTCCCGCGAAGAATATAATAGGACAATCAGTGATCTGGTCGGCCTTGATTTGCGTCCAGCGGACCAGTTCCCAATGGACTTTACCGGAACGAGTGGATTTTCAAATAGCGCTAACACACTCTTTCTGCACACGGCCCATCTTGACCGATATATGAGCGCTGCTGAGACAGTTATCGATGCAGCGCAAAAAGATAAATCCGTTTGGAATAGACTCACTGACAACGGAAATGTGAAGCAATCTCTAAGGCGTTTTGTCCGGTTGGCATTCCGTAGACCTCCCATTGATAAAGAAATGAATTCTTATTTGAATCATTATCAAACACAGAAAGGCAAAGGTAAGAATGATAAGGAGGCGGTCGGTACTGTCATGAAAGTGATTCTGGTATCTCCTAATTTTCTATTGAAGGCGGAAGAGCTTTCTTCGGTGGACAAGGATACTAAGGTAACGCAATACGATATGGCATCTAGGCTATCCTATTTTTTGTGGGCTTCAGCCCCGGACCAGGATCTCTTGTCTTTAGCTGAAAAAGATCAGCTCCAGGATACCAAAACAATTCGAGAGCAGATCTTAAGGATGCTAAAGGATCCGAGGAGTGAATCTCTAGGCCGTATCTTTGCCAGTGAGTGGTTGAGCACGGATGATGTGGGGCCACGAATCCGCAAGGATCCGATCGATAATCCTTGGTGCACGGAAACGCTCATGGCTGCGATGAGGGAGGAAACATCACTGTTCTTTCATTCTTTGGTCATGGAGAATGAGCCAATCGAGCGTTTGATAGATTCGAATTATACGTTTCTGAATGCTGAGTTGGCCGAGTATTACAGAGTTCCGGACATTGAAGGTAAACACATGCGCCGGGTAAAAATTAATACTAGACAGCGTGGAGGGATATTAGGACACGCGAGCGTTCTGGCAACGACTTCATTTCCTCACCGGACCAGCCCAGTCTTGAGAGGGACTTGGATCCTAACCACATTACTTGGGACCCCTCCCCCTCCTCCTCCTCCTGATGTTCCTGAGATTGAAGTTGGTGGTGGACGACGGGCAGCTTCGACTCTTCGCGAGAAGCTTGAAGTTCACCGCGATTCGAAACGTTGTGCTGGCTGTCATTCGCAGATTGACCCGCTCGGATTTGCTTTGGAAAATTATTCTGAATTTGGGCGTTGGCGTAATGGAGTTGATAACCGCGGTGAACTGCCGAACGGGGCTCGTTTCCGTGGCCCTCAAGGTTTGAAGATGGCCCTCATTGATACGCGTCTTGATGATTTGGGTAAGCAGCTCATACGCAAGATGCTTTCATACGCGCTCGGGCGACAGCTCGAGTATTATGATGAGGCCGTGGTCAGGGAGATTGCACAACGGCTCAAAGGTTCTGGCTATCCTCTCAAGGATATGGTAATAGAAATTGGCTTAAGTTACCCCTTTATCATCAAAAGAGTACCGGTCGAGGTTTCAAATAAAACGAAATCACAGATAAGATGATCAATCCAAATAGAAGAACATTTCTTCGCGGAGTCGGCGCCATGATGGCCCTACCGGCCCTGGAAAGCTTTGGAGCTGACTCATCGAATAAGACCTTTGGTCATCCCAATAACAGGCTCGCCTATATTTATTTTCCTAACGGTTCCTCGACCGGTTCCTGGAAACCCAGAAAGGTCAGTGAGGATGGAAAACTTTTGCAGTTAAATCAATGGATGGAACCTCTTGAGGAGCACCGATCCGATCTTATCATTACTGGTAAGTTGTGGACTCCACGCGGGAACGGTCATGCGGCAGGTACGGCTACTTGGCTGACCGGAGGCTCTTATGATGGGCATAAAAATGATGCGGGCGGTATTTCAGTGGACCAGATAGCGGCACGTCATTTTGGAAAAAATACTCCGCTCCCATCACTTGAACTGAGTACTTCGGGTCAGGGAAGTTTTTCAGGAAGCTTACCAAGGAACTGTCTTTCCTGGGTCGATAGGGATGTGCCTGCTGCCCGTGAAACTGCGCCTAGGGCTGTCTTTGATAAGCTCTTTCGCAGGGCCGAGGAAGGGTTCCTTGATAGGAGTGTCATTGATCTGGTCAATGACCAATCCAAATCGCTCAAGCGCAGAGCCAGTATCGCTGATGGTCGCAAGATTGATGAGTACCTCGACGCTGTCCGTTCCATTGAGAGAAGATTTGAATTTGCTGAAAAAAACAGCCGAAGGATCGCGGCTGACAAGGCCCTAACTGATACACTCTCAAGGCCCGATCCTGGTATTCCTTCAGATCATCAGGAGTACGTTCGCCAAATGCTTGAACTGATGGCTCTTTCGTTCTGGTCTGGTGCCACCAGAGTGTCCTCATTCATGCTGGACCATGGTCAGAGCAATCGTTACTTCAATTTCATTCCTGGTGTTAAAGGGACCTGGCATGCTTTATCTCATTGGAAGGACTCCAGCGGCAGGACAGAGGACGATGACGGGATCACTTCGTGGGATGATGTGGGCACTAAAAAGCAGATGTATAATGCGGTGACTCGTTGGCACCATGCGCAGTTAGCCTGGTTCCTTAGTAGGCTCAAAGGACTCAAGGACAGTGACGGGGTCAGTGTCCTTGACCGTTCCATGATAATGTATGGATCAAGTATTGCTGATGGGCACGAGCACGCTGAGAGGGACCTTCCTGTCCTCATGGCGGGCGGAGGAGCGGGACTCCTCAGGACCGGAAACTATTTGCGGCCCTCAAGAGACACTTCGATGTCCAGTCTTCATCTTTCCTTATTAGAGAGAATGGGTGTTCCCGTGGACCGTTTCGCTGAGGCGAAGGAAGGCTTGGCAGGGATATAGAATAGAATTCCTTCAGTATCTTTTATCTTAAATATTACAATTTTGGTGAGAAATTGTAATTGGTTAAGTTGCTATTGGAATGTTAATGTTAGGGTATGAAAATATTCCTATATGTTCCATTGATTCTTTGTTTGGTGGGATGCTCGAAGGATTCTAAAACTTCTGATAAAGGCGGAGCCGCAAAAGATCAGGAAGCTAAGACAGAGGAACTTCTTGATTTTCCGGAGCCAATGACCAAGGAATTTATCATTGCGATGTGGGAGGCGCCTCACAATGTTGAAGGCATCATTCCTGAAATGGAAAAGGTTCGCTTAAAGGAGGGATTTTGGAACGTGAACAGAGAACAAGGGCCTAATAAAGATGAAATGACAGAGGACCAAATGGAGGAGTCTATAAGTATAAAATTTGTTAATCGTCGCTTTGAAGTTAGAAAGATTCGACGAGAGAACTGGGTTAGAGATGAGAGTTTGGGGGATGATTCGTTTGTGAAGGGAAAAGACTTAATTATTTACAATATCAACACTTATGATTTCGATCAGAAAATGTACAGAGGGTGGGTTTTGCAGCCCGATGGATTTATTGGTAGCACGGGCCAGGTAATTGAAAGTAAAGAGAAGGGTAAGCATCTTTTATGGGAAACTGTTAACACGCCTAAAAATTTTCCTGCTGACTGGAAAATGAAAATTTCATCCAGTTTAACGAATAAAAATGGAGATACACGTTCTGAAGAATGGGAAACTTTGAAGGATGGAAAATTACAATATTATAGCCAATCGACCTTAGCTTGGGTTTCTGAACTGCCAAAGCAAGATGGGCTTGAGGGAAATATATCAGATAAAGCGGTTTTAATTGAAGTAATGGAAGGCACTAAAAAAAATCGTATGCTTTTTGATTTTGGTGAGGACAGAGTTCTGAGGGGTTATGAGGATGGTGAACTGGTCGATGAAAGCATGAGTTACAGAGTGGATGGGCTGGAGGTGAAATTTTTAGCAAAAGAACAGGAAGATGCTCAAGCACTTGATAGGCTCGCGATGAGGATGTTGTTTTCTTCTGAGGATCCGAAATTGGGTGATGAAATTATAATGAAGGATCGTAATAATTCTTTTGCGGGTAAAATTCTAAAGATTGATGAGCTGGCAAAAGTTCTTAAGGAAAGTATTATAGAAAAACTGGTGAGTTATGGTCGTTTGAAAGAGACCTTGGATGGAAAATATTTGTACAAGGGAAAACCATTTACCGGTAAAGTTCATGGAGGCACTGGTGGAGATAATAGGTTTGAAGGAAATATTGTTAAAGGTAAATGGGAGGGTGTATGGACAGAGAGGGACAAGGATGGAAATAAGATTCAAGAAGATCTGTATAAGAATGGAGAACTGGTTTCTTCA
>Ga0209403_10004278_pt1 | contig 15616 bp, 10 predicted proteins | sample ArcticOcean_MG_C_8_FD_187440 | JGI IMG/M metagenome (GOLD analysis project Ga0209403, IMG submission 187440) | Marine microbial communities from western Arctic Ocean - ArcticOcean_MG_CB11_86 (SPAdes) (version 2) | ecosystem: Environmental > Aquatic > Marine > Oceanic | place: Arctic Ocean... | reverse complement strand
AAACCATCGCCTTCTGGTCGCGCCGCGTCCGCCGGCCAAATCACAACCGTTCGAGCTATTTCGTCGTGCTCTGCATTGGCGAACCTGCCTTGCAGAGCAACCGCCATCTCGGCCTCTACCCGCGTGGCGAGCACGACTGATCCTGCCGCGGCGAGTCTCTCCGCGATCGCCACAACCTGGGATGGCGTCTTACCCTGACAGAAGATTGTTTCCGGATACCCCGTGCGCAGCGCTCGATGGTGATCAACGTGAGCGAAGCCCAGATCTTCGAACGGAAGCGAACGAAGCTGCGACATGGCCTCATCTGGGGCGACGTCGCCTGCGGCGACATCCCGCAACATCTGTTCTAATCGTATCTGATCCATCGTGATCTCACGCGTATAGGGGCTGGAATCCGTGGTCCAAAGGAACTCCTGCGCCATGCTGGCGGCAATGGTTTCCCTTAAGGGGAGTGGTATATGACAAGGAAGGTGTTGGTAAGTTGTTTAAAAACAGTTGGATGACTCTCGAGTGGTATTCCGGCACAGGCGTTGCTTGTCTGGTGTGTCCGCCTAAGGATAGACAACAACCCTACCTCTTTTAGTCGAAAGGTCCTGGCAACATGGGTGTGGAGCACATTTTCCTCGCATCGCTGCTATTGGCGATCCCCATCAGTGCCCGATATGTCACCGCTTTTCAATTGCGGACACTACAGGACCAGTTGCACCATCGAGAGCGGGAAATCGAGACGATGCTCGCTCACCTGAAGGGGCTTCGACAAGAGGAACTGATCACACGCCGCGCCTCTCATCAGGTAACCAAACAGCACCGCTGGGCGGGTACCCGCAGGCAGATTATGGCGATGGAACTCGAACGCGTACGACGCCCCGTGACAGCACCCGAGTCGGGGTTCGAGCCTGAGATTCCACCAGAATGGACCCCGGAAGGATTGCGTCCATCCGTCGGCGCACCTGATGCTGACTACGTATCAGCGGCAACAGCGGAAGCCTAGGTAATCCTGCCCATATCCCGTGTGTGTCGTGAGGCCTAATAGACTATCGACGACGGCTTGATCGCTCAGATCCAGTTCGTCAGCAAATGGCAGCGGTGCCATCAGCAACAGCTTCTCACACTCAGAATTTACTAGTGCTCCCGATTGTGAGAAACCACCGACGCGTCCACTGAATGGATCGAAATCCATCGTCCATTCGAACGCGTTCCCCGTCAAGTCGTAGGCACCCACGTCGGAGCTTGTGCAGTTGGGGAAGCTGCCAGATGGTCCCACCGTAGAAAATTCGACATCGACACCGACCAACAGGTCGGACTTCTCTGTATTGCAAAATCTCAGGCCAAATTCCTCCGGAAAGTCCTCCGGGTCATCCGTAGATGAATAGATCCGGCCCTCGGGCCCTTCGCACGCATTGATCCATTCAAAAGAGGAGCACAACCGCATCTGTCTTGCCTCACAGAGGGCGTGTGCCTCAAACCAGTTCGCCGTAATCTGCGGAAGTGCTCCGCGTTGGTTGGGATACTCATAGATATCCATCTCATAACTGACCATGCTGCCGTCAGCGACTTGCCGTTCAAGGGTCACCGTGCCGCCGTCCGGCAAGACGGGGGCTTGCACTGTGGCGTTGATCTGCTGTCGGACCGTATCGGACCCATCTGTCACAGACAGGAGCAACTTCAATTGGGTAGGTCCCAAAGAGACCAGAGTCGCCTGGGACAGTCCCGCCTCCAACTCTTGGATCTGTAACGACGTCCTGTCGCCTTCCAAAAATTCCCAAATGAATTCAAGATTGTCTCCATCCGCATCAGTAGCGCTTGCATCCCATACAAGGGCTGGTTCGCGAAAGGAGATAACCGTATCCGCTGATACCGCAAGGACTGGCAGACGCTGCACCACTTCGACGATAAAATTCTCGAGGATGTCTTCAGTATCTGGTTGGTGGTCGGTAATCGTTACCGTGATCAGGAAGAATTCGGAGTCTCCATCGATCAAATCAGGTGCACGCCAAGCGGTGATTTTTGCGACTGAATCACTGAACGATCCGGCGCCCAGAGCCGACCAACTGTAACCGAGGGGGTCATCGTCCTCATCTGATGCTGAGACCTCAAAGCTCACCCGGCCGCCACGGGCAACCCGCAGAGTGTCAGCGGTGCTCACTTCGAGCTGCGGCGGATCATTTGGCAATTCCTGATTGAACAGGCTGCAACCTGCCAGCAATGCGGCCAGCAACCATAGGAAGCGGATCAAGGCAACTCTCTGAGCGATGCGATGCAATGCGGAATGGAGATCGTGTCAGGCCTACTGTGACAGACGCTGTGCCGGATGCCAGGATCGCGAAAGGTCGAAAATCTCGGCGGCACCTACGCCGTTCATGCGTCGAGGAGGATTTCGAGAATTCGACTCAGATCGTCATCGTCGTAGAATTCAAGTTCGATCCGTCCCTTCTTGCCACCTCGATGAATGCCCACGGCAGTGGCATAGCGCAGACGTAATTTATCTTCGTAGGATTGCAGAATGGGGTCGCTGCGTGTACTGCGTGAGTCCTTGGCCGAGACATTCTTCCGCTTGCGCCCCTTGCCATGAGCGCGCACGGATTTCTCCAACAGACGAACCGTCCAGCCCTCCTCAATGGTGCGTGTTGCTAGTTCCAGGGCGGCGTCCTCATCAAGTCCGATCAAGGCGCGTGCATGACCCATCTGTAGCGCTCCGTCGCCGAGCAATTGTCGGATGGACACGGGCAACTTCAGCAGACGCAGCGTGTTGGCTACAGTCGATCGGTCTTTGCCAACGCGAGTGGCGATGTCATCCTGGCTCAGCATGCACGTGGACATGAGCGACCGATAGGCCTCGGCCTCTTCAATGGGGCTCAGGTCTTCGCGCTGGAGGTTTTCCACCAGCGCCAATTCCATCAACTCCTGAGCTGATTCGATCTCGTGCACGATGGCCGGGATCATTTCCAGCCCCGCCAGTTTCGACGCACGGAGGCGGCGTTCGCCGGCGATCAGATGATAGCTGTCTGGGGGCGTCCGATTGACGACGATCGGTTGCAGGAGTCCCTTCTCGCGAATGGAGCCAGCCAATTCCTGCAGGCGCTCATCGTCAAATTCGGTGCGTGGCTGGTGCGGATTCGGCGCGATCACATCGACGGGCAGGTCGATGATTCGCTGCTCTGAGTTGCGCTCATCCTGAGGGTGTTCGGCAATAAGGGCGTGAATTCCTTTGCCAAGGACTTGCCGTCTAGCCATGCTGGATGATTTCTCCCGCAAGACTCATGTAATTCTGCGCTCCTGGTGAGACGATGTCGTAGAGGACGATAGGCTGACCGTGTCCAGGGGCTTCGGCAAGTCGGACATTCCTCGTGATCAGGGTCTTGTACACCTTGCCGCCAAAATACGAGCGCACTTCATCTGCTACCTGGCGCGACAGATTCAGCCGCTGGTCGAACATGGTGAGCAGAACGCCGGCAATCTGCAACTGCTTGTTGAGATGCCGTTGAATCAGGCGGATCGTATTCAGCAACTTACCTAAACCTTCAAGAGCATAGTACTCGCACTGAATCGGAATCAGTACAGAAGCAGCTGCCGTCAGCGAATTAAGCGTCAGCAGGCCAAGAGAAGGTGGACAGTCGAGGATGATGTAGTCGTAGTCATCGGCGACGCGCGCCAAGCAGGTCTGCAACTTCTGTTCTCTGGCGATCAGACCCACCATCTCTACCTCGGCCCCGGCAAGGTTGATATGACTTGGGGCGAGAGACAGGTGGGGGATCTGGGTCGCTTGAATGACATCTTCAAATTGCGCATGACCTAACAAGGCGTGATAGACGTTGCCGTCTTCCACAAGTGCAGCATCAATGCCACAGCCACTGGTGGCATTGGCCTGCGGGTCCATGTCGACGAGCAGCGTCCGCTTCTCGGCTACGGCCAGACAAGCAGCCAGATTTACGGCTGTCGTTGTTTTGCCGACGCCACCTTTTTGGTTGGCTACGGCAATAATCGAATGATGAGACGGTGCAATCGTCTCATCATCAACAATGGGGGCACCGATGGTCTCGGTCATTCCACAGGCACCTCTGGGAAGGGAAGGAGGGGAATGACCCGCCGAGACCCAAGGGCCTCGGCGGGACAACTTGCTTTACGATTTTAGTGACGCCTGAGCTGCAGCCAGCCGTGCGATAGGCACACGGAAAGGAGAACAGGATACGTAGTCAAATCCGAGGTCATGGCAGAACTCAACGGAAGAGGGGTCGCCGCCGTGTTCACCACAAATACCGATCTTGAGATTCTTCCGTGTCTTACGCCCACGTTCCGTACCCATCTTTAGCAACTGACCGGTTCCTTCCTGGTCGAGAGTCTGGAATGGGTCATCGGGCAGGATGCCCTGCTCGACGTAGATCGGCAGGAATTTGCCCGCATCATCGCGACTGTAGCCAAATGTGAGTTGTGTCAGGTCGTTCGTGCCAAAGCTGAAGAACTCTGCTTCCTCGGCGATCTGATCTGCAATCAGGGCGGCACGGGGGATCTCGATCATCGTGCCCACCAGGTAGGAGACCTTCGTCTTCTTCTTCGCCTGCACGGCCTTGGCGACCTCGTTCGTCATCGTCTTCAGCATGGCAAGTTCGGCGACGGTGCCTACGAGAGGAATCATGATTTCCGGCAGAGCCTTGATCTTCTTCTTCTTCACGTTGATCGCCGCCTCGATGATTGCCTCTACCTGCATTTCGTAGATCTCAGGAAAGGTGATGCCGAGTCGACAACCACGGTGTCCGAGCATGGGGTTGAATTCATGCAGAGAGTCTACGAGATGGCGGACTTTCTGCACGCTGATTCCCATCTTCTTGGCCATCTCCTTCTGCTGCGGTGCTTCATGCGGCAAGAATTCGTGGAGAGGTGGATCCAGAAGTCGAATCGTCACGGGCAAACCATTCATGGCCTTGAAGATGCCCTCAAAATCCTTGCGCTGAATGGGCTTGAGTTTGGCGAGTGCTTTGCGGCGCCCCGCTTCATCTTCAGCGAGAATCATCTCGCGAACGGCGTCAATGCGATTTCCTTCAAAGAACATGTGCTCCGTTCGGCATAAACCAATACCCTCGGCGCCAAACTTCCGTGCTACAATCGAGTCGTTCGGCGAATCGGCGTTGGTTCGCACCTTGAGGCGTCGCTCGCGATCCGCCCACTTCATCAATTCGCCAAATTCTTTCGAGAATGTGGCCTCCTGGGTCGCTACCTGACCCAGCATCACCTGGCCGCTGGAGCCATCGATCGAAACCCAGTCACCTCGCTTGATGGTCTTACCGCCAGCTTTGAACAGATCCTTGCCATAGTCAATGGCGAGTGTTCCGCAACCGGCGACGCAGCACTTGCCCATGCCTCTGGCCACGACGGCTGCGTGGGACGTCATACCCCCACGAGCCGTGAGAATTCCTTGTGCAGCGTGCATACCGCCGATGTCCTCGGGCGAGGTCTCAATCCGAACAAGGATGACTTTCTCGCCCTTGGCGGCCTCCGCCTCCGCCTCCTCCGCGTTGAACACGACCTGACCACTGGCCGCTCCCGGAGAGGCTGGCAGGCCAACGCCGATGACGTCGCGTTTCGCTTTTGGATTGAAAGACGGGTGCAGAAGCTGATCGAGATCTCCAGGGCGCACTCTCAGAAGCGCCTCTTTCTGTGAGATGAGCCGCTCTTTCGCCATATCAACGGCGGTTTTGACGGCTGCAGCTGCAGTGCGTTTACCACTACGCGTCTGCAGCATCCACAACTTGCCCTTTTGGATCGTGAACTCAAGATCCTGCATGTCCTTGTAATGCCGCTCGAGATCGGCGCAAACCTTCTCGAATTCAGCATACACCTTGGGCATCTTGCGCTTCAGCCGTGACACGGGCTCCGGTGTCCGTATACCGGCGACAACGTCTTCACCCTGGGCATTGATGAGAAACTCGCCATACAACTCGCGCTTGCCTGTGGATGGGTCACGTGTGAACGCAACACCTGTAGCACAATCATCACCCATGTTTCCATAGACCATAGACTGCACATTGACGGCCGTGCCCCAGCCATGGGGAATCTTCTCCAACTCGCGATAGCGGATCGCACGTGCGCCCTGCCAAGACCCGAATACTGCACCCACCGCACCCCACAACTGCTCTTCCGGGTCTTCAGGAAAGGGGCGCTTCAGGCGTTTCTCGATGACGCTCTTGAACTGCTGGCACAAGGTCTTGAGATCATCAGCTGATAGTTCACTGTCAATTTCGACGCCTCGCTGATGCTTCTTCTTCTCAAGCAATGCCTCGAAGGGGTCGATTTCCTTGCCTTCAGGGCGTAGGCCCATGACGACATCGCCATACATTTGAATGAAGCGGCGATATACGTCGTAGGCGAAACGCGCATCACCACTGAGTTCGATCAGACCATCGACGATCTTGTCGTTGAGTCCAAGATTCAGAACCGTCTCCATCATCCCCGGCATCGACACCCGGGCGCCCGAGCGCACGGAGAGCAACAGTGGGTTCTTCGGATCACCAAAGGTGGCGCCCATCTTCTTTTCGACGGACTTGATTGCCTCAAATACCTGGGCGCGAAGTTGTGACGGGTAATTCTGACCATGCTCGTAGAAATAGGTGCAAACATCTGTCGAAATGGTAAAACCAGCAGGTACCGGCAATCCCAGTTTTGACATTTCGGCGAGGTTGGCTCCCTTGCCACCCAGCAGATTTTTCTGTGTTGCGTCGCCCTCGGTCTTCTGGGCGCCAAAGATGTAGACGTAATTCTGCTTAGCCATGGCGCACCTTCAGCTTCGAAGTGGAGTGAAATCCAACCGTAGCCTTGCCCCTGGTCTCAGAGGGTGGCATATCGGACCGCCGCCAACCGTCGTCAAACCGCAACCGTCGTCGACGACGATTGTAGTCTTCAAATCGATGGGTAACGTGTCGCGAAGGGTCGGTGTAAAAGACGAAATCGAGTGTCACTGCGACCAAACCGCTGAGAGAAAAAAACAGACTGTTGGCCTTGCAGGAACGGATGGGGAATATACCCCCTCCCCAGAGGGCCAGCAAGACCAACAGCCGGCCTCGTCCGGAGAGGAAAATCTGGCGGAAGTTCAGACGCAAGACCCGTGGGCGACATCACGACGCGAACATGAAACAGCGCGCATGGCTTGCTCTTTCTATATTTTGCGCAGCCAATCGACCGACTCGGGAGGGAATCGACATGTATCGAACGCTCAAGATGCTTTTCGCCGTCGCCGCTTGCGTGAGCTCAGTTCACGCAGCGGATCTTACGGGAACAATTTCTGATGCTGATGGCAATCCGTTGCCAGGTGCCAATATCGTCGTCCTGCGTGCAGGCATGGAGCCGACAGGCAGTGTTGCCGGTCTGGATGGAGGTTACTTAGTCGCCGACCTCGCCCAGGGGACCTATCAGATCCGCGTGACCCACATAGGATATCAGCTGGCAGTTTTTCAAAACGTCGCAGTGGAGGGACAGGCAACCGGCTTCAATGCAAATCTTGAGTTGTCCGTGATCGATCTCGAGCAGAGCATCGTTTCTGCCTCTCGCTCTCGAGAGAAAGTTCTCGATGCCCCCGCTTCGGTTTCGGTTGTAGAGGGTGATGAGATCGAGGCTCGCGCTGTGTTATCAGTCTCTGAATACATCCGCGACCAACCCGGTGTCGACTTTGCCAAGACAGGTCTGGTGCAGAGCAACGTCGTTGTCCGTGGGTTCAACAACATCTTCTCCGGTGCCATGCTTGTATTGACTGACAACCGGATCGCCCGCGTTCCATCGTTGCGCCTCAATGCCTACAACTTCATTCCCGCCAGTGGTGCAGATATCGAACGGGTTGAAGTCGTCCTAGGCCCAGGGGCTGCCCTTTACGGGCCGAACAGTGCCAATGGCGTCATGCATCTGATTACGCGGTCGCCCTTTACTTCGGTCGGAACCAATGTGCAACTGGGCCTTGGGGAAAGATCTCTGCGAAAGGGCCTTATTCGCCATGCGGCGGTCATCAACTCGAAGCTGGCTCTCAAACTGTCCGCACAGTATTACACGGGCCAAGACTGGAAGTATGATGATCCGGCCGAGGTCGCTGCGCGTGCAGCAAATCCTGCACTGCAGGAACGTGACTATGACATCGAGCGACGCAGTGTTGAGGCTCGTGTTGACTATCGACCGACACACGATCTGACGGCAGTGCTGTCGTATGGATACAACTCCAGCGATCACATCGAAATGACCGGTCTTGGCGCCGGTCAAGCTGATGGCTGGACCTACAACTACGTGCAGACCAGAGTGCTGTACAAGGACTGGTTTGTGCAGTACTACCACAATTGGAGCAATGCGGGGGATACGTTCCTCTTCCAAAGCGGCCAGGAGATCATCGACAAGTCGACCCTCGACGTATTCCAGATCCAGCACTCAGCTTTTCTTGGGGCTCGCCAGAAATTCACCTATGGCGCCGATGCCCTGTTCACACGTCCTCAAACGCAAGGCACCATCACGGGCCTCAACGAGGCCGATGACGATATCGACGAGTATGGTGCGTATCTGCAGAGCGAAACAGAGCTGACGTCGAATCTGGACCTCGTTCTGGCCCTCAGATATGATGATCACAATCGCCTGGCGGACCCTGAGATTTCACCACGGGCGGCCCTGCTCTATAAGCCATACGACACGCAGACCTTCCGTCTCACCTACAACCGTGCTTTTTCCACCCCCTCTACGAACAATCTCTATCTCGATCTCGAGTCCGCAGCCGATCCTTTTGGATTGGGGGTTTTCCAATCGAGTCTTGGATTCTCACCCGCTGTCGCTATTCGAGCACAGGGGACGTATCGAAACGGCTTTGATGAAGGCTTCACGTTTCGTCGAGATGCCGATGGCGCCCCGATGTATCGTTCGTCATTCTCACCAGCTCTGCAGGGACAACTTGCCGCCCTTGGGTTGACTCCGGGCGCACCCGGGTACTCTCTGGACTCAGATGGCTACATCGCCCTGCATGACCCGATCGCCACGAATGTGCAGTGGAATATCGGCGCTGCGGCGACACTGGCGCAGTTTGGCCCGGCCCTTGAACTGTTGACGCCTGGGCTCATCGCGGCACAACTGATCTCCCTCGGACTTGATCCCGCCACAGCGCAGGCTCAGGGCCAAGCGGCGTCAGCTGCCGTGATCGCCGCACTGCCGGCCCTTATCCCGGCGCAGCTACCGGGTTTGAGAAACACACTGGCAGAACTCAATCTGGCCACGTTCGGTTTCGACCCGATCGCCGACGCTATCGATGTGCCGAGAGCGCAATCGACCATCACCCAGACAATTGAGGTTGGCTACAAAGGGATCGTAGGGGGAAATGTCGTCGTATCCGCCGATCTTTATCGATCAGAGATTGGGGATTTTGGTGGTCCCTTGCAGATTGAGACACCCAATGTCTTTCTCGATCCCGGCGCGCTGGCAGCCGCCTTGGGGCCCGCATTTCAGGGAGCCCTCGATGATCCTGCCAATGCGCAGGTTGCTTCCGTTCTCGGCGCCCTGGATCAGACGGCGATTCCTGGTGTTGTCACGGGGAACAACAATGGCACAGCAGCTGATGAATTGACATCGATCTTTGTTGGTGGCGCGGCTCAGATTCCTTATGGCACCGTCTCGCCAGAGCAAGCCTACGATCCGACGGCCGTTCTGCTGACCTATCGAAATTTCGGTGACGTGACGTTGTATGGAGTCGATCTGGCCCTTGGATACTACCCCACGGACCAACTGACGTTCAACGGCAGCTACTCATTCGTGAGTGACGACTTCTGGCCGAATCTTGCCGACGTCGATGACGTAGCGCTGAACGCTCCCCAGCACAAGTTCAAGGTAGGTACGGCCTACGATCTTTCGTCGATGGGGCTTCGCGTGGGTGCCAATGTTCGCCACAATGGTAGTTTTCCTATGAAGTCGGGCGTCTATATCGGCGATGTTGATTCTTACACGATCCTTGATCTACAGGCGAAATACGCGTTGCCCTATGATGGGCTGAATCTTCTGATCAACGTCGACAATGCTCTCGACAATTCATACCGCGCTTTCATCGGTGCTCCAGAGGTCGGACGACTCGTCTACGCGCAGTTAGGGTTAGACTTTTAGAAGCTGCACGATCAGCCTTTCTTAGGCAGGTCGACAGAAGTCAGGTCGACAAAGCCGTATCAACGACAAAGGGAGAGAGAGCGATGACGCTCTCTCTCCCTCATTCTTTTGGCAGTGTCGTGGGACCATCCGGCGGGTGACGCGAACAATCAGGTCACTTCGATTCCTTTTGTCATCACGACTTTGCCCGTTCTAACCATCTCGCGCAGATCGAATTTGCTGAGGAGTTTCTCCAGGGCGTCCATTTTCTCTGACGTACCTGTCGCTTCGAGGGTGATCGTCTCGTCCGAAATGTCCACCGTCTGGGCTCGAAAAACTTCAGCGATCTGCAACACCTCAGTCCGTTCTGCGACGGTGCAAACGACCTTGAACAGAGCCAACTCACGAATGACCGCTTCGTCATCGGTATGATCACAGGCACGGATGACGTCCACAAGCTTGTCCAGTTGCAGGATGATTTGGTGTAGCACATCACCAGGCCCTGAGCAGGTAATGGTCATCCTGGATGTATTGGGGATCGAGTGCGCCGATGACACGACAAGGGATTCAATGTTGTAGCCACGACGAGAAAAGGTTTGGCTGACACGCATCAACACACCGGGTTGATCGTTTACGAGCAAGCCAATCGTCGTCTTGCGGATCGTTTGCCCGTCTTGAGAATAGCGCTCATACGCACGGGCCGCGTCACGCCGTGCATGACCGTTGCTGCCGTGTTCAATCGTGGATTGGGTCATCTCAGATTTCCTGTTGTCGGGCTCAGGTGCTGCCCGTCGGCTTGGCCAACTTGTGGCGGGGTGGTTCGATCAACATCTCTTCGAGAGAGGCGCCGGCGGGAATCATGGGGAAGACATTGTCTTCCTTCTCGCAGTGACAGTGGATGACGACTGGACCCTCATGCTCAAAGGCCCGGGTAAGAATCTTGTCGATATCTGCTGTGCGTCTTATATGGAAACCCTGGATCCCATACGCCTCTGCAAGTTTGACGAAGTCCGGATTGCCTTCCAAATCGACACCAGACAGCCGGTTGTCGAAGAACATATTCTGCCACTGCCGCACCATTCCCAGGAATTTGTTGTCGAGAATCAGAACCTTCACGGGGAGTTTGTGAATGGCCGCGGTCGCCAATTCTGACAGGGTCATCTGAAAGCCACCATCTCCGACGACGGCAATGACGGTTTCTCCTGGGCGACCAAACTGCGCTCCTATCGCCGCCGGGAAACCATACCCCATGGTGCCCGCGCCGCCGGAAGACAACCACTGTCGCTGATGGGCGGTGCGGTAGAACTGGGCCGCCCACATTTGATGCTGGCCAACGTCGGTCGTGACAACTGCTTCCCCCTGGGTCAGCTCATAGGCTCTATCGATGACGGCCTGCATCTTGAGACCACCCCTCTTGCCATACTTGAGGGGGAACTTCTGTTTCCATTCGTCGATCTGTGCCAGCCATGGCTCCGTGTCGAGCTGATTCACCAACGGAAGTAGCGCCTCGAGCACTTCACGGGCGTCACCCTGAAGAAACACATCGGGCATGACGACTTTGGCGTATTCTGCTGGATCGATGTCGACGTGAATCTTCTTGGCATTCGGACAGAAGGCCTCGAGCTTGCCTGTAATGCGGTCATCCCAGCGACCACCGACGGACATGATCAGGTCGCAGTCGACGACAGTTTTGTTCGCGTAGGCAGTTCCATGCATTCCCAGCATGCCAACGGACAGGTCGTGCTGCTCGGGAAAGCTTCCCTTGCCGAGCAGTGTGTTCGTCACAGGCATCTGCGTCTTTTCGGCGAAGGCACGCGCGATCTCGTGAGCACCTGCAGAGACCGCACCACCCCCTAGATAGAGCAACGGTCGACGGCTGCCGTTGATCAGCTCTGCTGCCTCGCGCAGACCCTCTGGATCGGCTTGCGTCTGCAGGTTGTATCCTGGCAGATCGAGCTGGTCTGGGAAATCCACGTGGCACTCTGCGGAGGTGACATCCTTGGGTAGATCCACGAGGACCGGTCCTTTGCGGCCCGTATTGGCAATATGAAAGGCCTCCATCATTACCCGGGGGATATCAGCAGCATCCTTGACGAGATACGAATGCTTGACCACCGGCATGCTGATACCGAAGACATCGGCTTCCTGGAAAGCGTCCTTGCCAAGCATGGGAGTAATCGTCTGTCCCGTGAGTACGACGAGGGGAACCGAGTCCATCTGGGCCGTCAATATGCCGGTAATGGTGTTGGTTGCCCCCGGCCCGGAGGTGACCAGAACGACACCCACTTTCCCAGTCGCTCGCGCATAGCCATCGGCCATGTGCGTGGCACCCTGTTCGTGACGGGTTAGGATGAAGCGCAATTGCTCTGAATCGACAAGGGCATCGAAGATCGGCATCGCCGCCCCGCCGGGGTGGCCGAAGATGAACTCCACTTCTTGTCGTTCAAGCGCCTGGATCACAGCGTCAGCGCCGCGCATCGGATGACTCCCTCATAGAATGGCCAATGAACCCGGTAGTGGTCTCAGTATCGAGAAGCCAAGTGCGTATGAGACGTGCCGCGAGAAGGAAACTTCCCTCTGACGTCAATTGTACCATATTTATCGCCCTTACGCAATCGCCTCTCGGGTTAAGGTGTCTGCTTGTCTAAAAATATCCCCTAAAAAAACATCTGGACAAATCCGCATGTCGATTTAGATGTCAAATGATCATGTTTGCGGACAGGGAGAAATTATCGGCGTCGAGTTGTGGTCACTCGCGACAGATAGAACGAGACTAGGACTCAGAAGCGGGCAGCGCGACGCATCCATCCGATTCAACCCCGTGTTGTCGTCTAATCCAGTGTGTTCGAGAGGAACTGCTTAGGTGGGGTCGCGCCAGTGGTCGCGCAACAGTCGCAGCCAATTGCCGGCGAGGATGCCGTCCACGTCTTGGCTGCTGAATCCTTTTTCGTGAAGCAGCGGCACCAAGTTGGGGAGATCGGCGATCGTATTCAGATCGCGCGGAGCCTGCTCAGCACCAAAGCCACCATCGAGATCCGTCCCGATTCCACAGTGCTGGCTGGTCCCCGTTAACTGGGCAATATGATCGATATGCTCCACAACGGTCTGCAAGGTCGCTGCCGTCTGTTGATCTCCTGGCCGCAGGTCACGCCGCCATGCTGGATCCAGCATCCAGGCGTCAAAAGCGGCACCGATCACACCGCCCCGCTCGGCGATAGAGAGGATCATATCATTGGTTAACTGTCGCTGGCCCGGGGTGAGGGCGCGACAGTTATGATGACTGGCGCAGATCGGCCCATCGTAACATGACAGCAGTTCCCAATGTGCTTCATCGGTCAGGTGTGTGACATCGATGATGATCCCTGCAGCGGCAAGCGCCTTCAGGAGGGGGCCAGCTGGTGGAAGGAGTCCACCTTCCGTCGCCGTGCCATGGGAGTAGGTGCTGGTACCGTAGTGTGACAGACTGACCATCCGTAAGCCCGCTGCGTGCCATTCGGGTACCTGATCAGGATCCAGAATGGGATCAGCACTTTCCATCGACAAGACGACGCCAATGGGCGGCCCCGAGCCGTCAGCGGGGATTTCGGCCTCGCGCCAGCGATGCTCCGCGTTGTCGAGTTGCCGGCGAGTATGAAGCATCTCCACCTGACCAAGGCGATCCAATGCCTGATAGTAAGCCAGATGTCCCCGTCCAACTCCATGGGTCTGAGATTGCGCATACATCCCCGTCCGAGTTGCACGGTCCGTTGGATCGAGACGGGACATGACCGTGGCACAGACGATCCCGACCTTGCCGCGACGCAGCTCCGGCAGGGATACAGTGCAAGATCCGAAATTGTCGAGAACATCCATCGGGTCGTGGGTTCGAATGGTCGCAGCCGGCTGCATAAGGTCACGGTTGACCTGCAGGGCACTGAACCCGAGATCCAAGTGGCTGTCGACGATGAGGCGACCCTTCACGGCGAACCTTTCGGCAGGACATCACCCATAAACCGCAGCAGATTTCCATGGGCAATGGCGTCCCGATCGGCCGGGCCGTAGCCACGTCTTTCGAGAATCGATAAGAAGCGCTGAAGATCGGCGATTGTGTCATAATCAGTGGGTGCCCACTCGCGACCAAAGCCACCATCCAGATCTGTGCCCAGGGCGACATGCTCGATACTGCCTGTCAACTGACATATGTGGTCGATATGATCGACAACCGCCGTCATGGATCGCTGCGCGGTAGAGGCGGAAAAACTGGCAGGGTCATCGAAGTTCCAGTCAGGATTCAACATAGGTTCGGCGAATACCACACCTATGACACCGCCGCGATCTGCCAGTGCCTTGATCATTTCATCCGATAGATGTCGTTGCCCAGGGACCAGGGAGCGGCAATTGCAGTGACTGGCGTGGAGAGGGCCATCCCAGGCTTCGAGAAGCTGCCAGAACGCAATATCGGCTGCATGTGTGACGTCGAGTGCAATTCCTGCCGCTTGGAGGGCTTCAAGCAACGGATAGGCGCACGCATAGAGGCCGCCCTTGGTTCCTGTGCCGTGGCCCCAGGTATTTATGCCAAAATGGGTCAGACTTACTGATCGGAGTCCCGCCTCAAACCAGAACTCGACATCATCCGGCCCAAGGATTGGGTCGGCACTCTCCATGCTGAGGATCAGGCCAATTGGGGAGTCAGGGCCCCGCGACGGCCAAGCGGCTGCAACTTGCTGCAGGTCATGTGCCGTGCGGATGAAGGTGACCTCGCCCTGGCGCTCCAGCGCCTTGTAGTAATGGAGATGGGATTGGCCTATCGCGTGTGCCGCTGCCTGCGTGCGCATGCCATCTGACAGCGCACCATGGGGAACTTGCACGCGCGACATGATGGTGGAAAGCACAATCCCGATGCCGCCTGATCGCATCTCTGGCAGTGCCACAGTGGGGATGCCCTTGCCTGCGCCGTCTCGGGGTAATTTGCACAGCGCATCAGGGTGTGGCCCCGATGGTCCCTGGCCGGCAAGCAGATCTTCGCGCTCGCGGAGGGTATACACGGACTGGGTGAGATCACGACGGTGGAACAGGGCATTGTAGGCGAGATCCAGGTGCCCATCGATGATCAGTGTCGCTGGTGTCGAACCTGCGGCCAGGGGGTCTTGTACGAGCGAGACCGGATTAGAAATTGAAGACCGTCTCGATCGCCATGACTCGTCGGCGCTTCAGGCGACCATCCGCACCGCGCTCGAAAAGAAAGCGAGTATCCCAGACCACGGCGACACCACTGGCCATCTCTGCTCCAACCTCATAGCCATAGAAGGTGTCTTCCGTGGATTGGAAGAAACCATCCGCCGATTCCGGCGTGCCCTCTTCGTCGAGGCGTGATCCGATGTGATTTTTCTGGTAATAGGCTGATGCGTGGCTCAACCGGGGGATGGTTTCCAACAGGGCGGCGGACACGCGCCCTCGGGAGTGAAGCTGTCGCAGCGGATTTTCGCTGCCCACCAGATGCTGATAGTCGACGGATGCTTCGACAAGACCCAGCACATCCGCCGTCAGGCGTCCG
>Ga0209403_10004275_pt1 | contig 15620 bp, 13 predicted proteins | sample ArcticOcean_MG_C_8_FD_187440 | JGI IMG/M metagenome (GOLD analysis project Ga0209403, IMG submission 187440) | Marine microbial communities from western Arctic Ocean - ArcticOcean_MG_CB11_86 (SPAdes) (version 2) | ecosystem: Environmental > Aquatic > Marine > Oceanic | place: Arctic Ocean... | reverse complement strand
ATTTAATATTTTTAAAGATTCTGAAAAATTAGAAAATATCTTTCAACAAATAGAATTGAAATTGAGTGAATCAAAGAAGTAAGTCTGTAAATATTGTGGCTTTTGCTTCTGGGAGTGGTTCTAATTTCAAGTCTATTCATCACGAGATTAAGACCGGTAAAATCAATGCTGAAATAAAACTATTGGTGAGTAATAATCCGAAAGCAGATGTGCTAGCTTATGCAAATGCTGAAGAAATTCCAATATTTATTCACAATAAAACTCGGTTTGCTAGCAAGATCGAATTTACAAAGTCATTATTGAATGAGCTAAATAAAGCAAATACTGATTTACTGGTTTTAGCGGGATTTATAAAAAAAATTCCAGATGAAATTGTCGCTCATTTTGAGAGAAGGATCATCAATATCCATCCGTCACTCTTACCTAAGTTTGGGGGAAAAGGATTTTTTGGAATGAATGTACATAGAGCGGTCATAGAAAAGAATGAAAATGAGTCAGGTGCATCTGTACATTTTGTGAATACAGTTTATGATGATGGCCCTATAGTGGCTCAATCAATAATTGAAGTAAAAGTGGGTGAAAGTCCAGAAGAATTAGCAAAACGGGTTCTTGTTGAGGAACATAAACTTTATCCTGAAGTGGTAAAGGCTTTTTGTGAAAATAGAATTTTGTGGGAAAACAATAAACCAAAAATTATAGAGGGAAATTAAGTGATCAAACGTGCACTAATTAGTGTTTGGAATAAAGAAGGTATAGTGAAATTAGGCCAATTTCTTCAAAAGAATAATATAGAAATTTTATCTACAGGAGGTACTCAAACCGCATTAGAGAATGCAGGTATCAATGTGACATCCGTGGCTGATATTACAGGCACAGGTGCAGTAATGGATGGTCGTGTAAAAACTTTAGATCCTAAAATCTTTGGTGGAATCCTTGCGGATAGAAATAATCCATCTCACCTTTCTGATTTGGCTTATATTGAGGGTTTAGAAATTGATTTAGTAGTGGTTAATTTTTATCCGTTTGTAAATGAGGCAGTAAATAAGGGATTACCTTTTGCAAAAGCCATCGAATTTATTGATATTGGTGGACCTTCCATGATTCGTGCCGCTGCAAAAAATTATCATTCTATTGTTCCACTTTGTAACCCTGATTTATATACTGAGTTTATGACTCAGTATTCAACGAATAAAGGACAAATTCCTCTGGATGTTAGACAAAATTATGCTTGTGAAGTATTTTCTATGACCTCCAAATATGAAGCTGCTATTTATAATTTTTTCACAAAAGATTCAAATGGATTTTCAAATACTATCAATCTATCATTAGAAAAAGCTACGGATTTACGATATGGTGAAAATCCGCACCAAGAGGCAGCATTTTATCTTCCCGATGGAAAAGCATTACCGTGGACTCAACTTCAAGGAAAGGCATTATCTTATAATAATTATACTGATATGGAATCCGCAATTGCCATGGCATTAGAATTTGATGAAGCCTCATGTGCAATCATTAAGCATGCAAATCCATGTGGGTTTGGAGTGGGGGACTCAATTAATGAAGCATATCATCGTGCGGTTTCAACTGATCCCGTGAGCTATTTTGGCGGTATTGTAGCTTTTAATAAAGTGGTAGATGCAAATACTGCTATGGATTTAGGAAAGGCATTTTTAGAATGTATCATCGCTCCTGAAGTAACTCCGGAAGCATTAGAAATATTTAAGAAGAAAAAGAATTTGCGTGTGGTTACCGTGGGGGACAACTATGAAACTTCTCATGAATCTATTAAATCTGTTGCAGGTGGATATTTAGTTCAAGAGAAAGATTCTTATCAAGGTGAGTTAGATGAACTAGATATTGTAACTGATCTTCACCCATCTGCTGATGAGTTAAAGGCCATGAAATTAGGTTGGACATTGGTTCGCTACGTGAAATCCAATGGAATTGTATATTCAAGTCCTACTCAATTATTGGCAGTTGGTGCGGGGCAAATGTCGCGAGTAGATTCTGTTAAAATTGGTATACGTAAAGTAAATGAAGCCGGTTTAAATTTGGAGGGTTCCATTTTGGCTTCAGATGCTTTTTTCCCATTTTCAGACAGTATTGAAATAGCTGCAACACAAGGCGTAAAAGTGATTATTCAGCCTGGGGGATCAATCAAAGATCAAGATGTAATTGATAAAGCAAATGAATTAGGCCTAGTAATGGCATTTACAAAAACACGACATTTTTACCACTAAAAGGTAGTTTTATGGCACTTTCAAATTTTTCAAATTTAGTTTCTGGTGATATCGCAATTGATTTGGGTACTGCAAATACGCTTATCTGGATGAAGGGGCAAGGGGTTGTTCTGAATGAACCGTCGGTTGTTGCACGTAATAAAATTAATAATGAAATTATTGCAGTTGGTGCTGAGGCAATGGAAATGGTGGGTCGAACCCATAGTGGAATTGAAACTATTCGTCCATTGAAAGATGGTGTTATTGCAGATTACAAAATGACCGATGCCATGATACTTGGTTTTATTAGAAAAATTAAACTCAGCCGAATTTCGCGCCCGCGAATAGTAATATGTATTCCATCTGGAGTTACAGATGTAGAACAGCGCTCAGTTCGAGAATCTGCTGAACATGCCAATGCAAGTGAAGTATATTTAATTGAAGAACCTATGGCGGCAGCGGTAGGTATTGGTATTGATGTAGAGAAACCTGTTGGAAATATGATTGTAGATATTGGTGGTGGGACTACTGAAATTGCTGTTATTTCCTTGAATGGAATTGGTACATTAGAAACCATTAGAAATGCAGGTGATGAACAGACCAGTGCCATAATTGAATGGTTTAAGAATCAGCATAAACTTCATATTGGTGAACGTACAGCTGAACAAATTAAATGTAATGTGGGTTCAGCCGTAAGATCTCAAGGCGAAAAAATTGCGGTGAAAGGGCAAGATCAAATTACTGGAATCCCTAAAACCATTGAGATTTCTTCAGATGAAATTCGCCAAGCCTTGACTGATACAGTATATCAAATTATTTCTGCAATCAAAAGAGCATTAGATAAAACACCGCCTGAGCATGCATCCGATATTATTGATTTTGGAATAATTTTGACAGGTGGGGGTTCACTGCTTAAGGATTTAGATCTTCATATCAGAAATAAAACTGGCCTCCCTGTTCATGTTGCTGAGGAGCCCCTTCTTTCCGTTGTGAAGGGAACAGGCATGATTCTTAATGACTTAAAAAAATATAAAAGCGTACTTATCCAGCACTAATGAACTCCAATTGGATTGCACTTCTTCATCGTGATGCAATAGCACTTTGCATTACTTTACTTTTATCTTTAATCCTATTATTCTCAAATAAGTCCATTTTCATTCAAGCACTTGAAGCTGACGTGACGGATGGATACTTAATTTTAACATCCCCACAACGTTGGTATAAAGATATTCTCTCAACCAAAGCGCAGAATAGTTTACTGGCGCAAAAAGCAATTCAACTCCAATTATTATATTCCCAAAATGAGCATTTTAAAGTGGAAAATGATCACTTACGAAAGATGCTAAATTTTGCCTCCATAACGCCACTTAGTTTATTACCTGCCAATATAACAAATCGGCATTCTGCAATGATACAGTCAATAATAATAGATGTTGGTGAAAGCCATGCGATACGAAAAAATCAGCCTGTAATTGATATGATGGGCCTTATGGGGAAAACAATATCAGTAGGTGAAATTGCAACAAAGGTACAGTTGATTACCGATAAAAATTATAGAGTATCTATTCGTGTTGGTGAGAAAAAATCATTGGGAATATTTGTTCCCAGTCATGGTAAGTTCGGAATTTTGGAAGGTGTTCGTAAAAGCATGAATTTGAGTAAGGGAGAAATTGCATATACTTCTGGAATCTCTGATATTTACCCACCAAATATTCCCGTTGCGCGTGTAATAGCTGTAAATAGTGATACGGATAGACCCTTCCAAGAAGTAACCGTAGAAATATTGGCAGATCTTCAAAATTATAATTATGTATTTGTAGTTCAATGAAAAATAATAGATTACTTATTCACACACTCTCTTTATTGGGAGTCATAATTATTCAAGCATATTTTCCTATTATACATCTTGGGTCTGTAACGATATCTCCAGATATTACTCTTGTTTATATATCAATTATGGTCATTCTATTTGGGCGATTTAGTATTATCTTTTTGGCATTTTTTTTAGGTTTAGCACAGGATTTAATTTCCCAAGTTACTTTACTCGGTTTATTTTCATTTATTAAAAGTTTGAGTGCTTATTTGATTGGTTCAATTAACTTGCATGAATCCGTGTGGGATAGAAAAGTAAAGTATATTGTTTTAATCGCAACATACTTTACACATTTCTTCCTTTACTTTTATGTGGTCATTAACGATAATGCATCTTGGTATGTGATTCTACAGTATTCCACACTTCAATCAATTTTTACTGTTGGTATTTTTTGGATTTTAAACAGCTTAATTTTTCACCGAAAATTAATTTAGATGCTTGCGGGTACAGGCTTAAAATTTGGGCAACGACGTAGAGTATTATTCTCAATTAGTTTCGTTCTATTGCTTGGCTTAGCATTTCGATTTTATTCGATTCAGATTATTAATTATGATTCTTATTCAAATAAATCAGCGAAAAATAGTGTTAGAAAAATCATTAAAACAGCACCACGAGGTATTATTTATGACCGAAATTTGGTGCCAATCGTTGATAATAGACCTACCTACGGTTTGTCATTAGTTCCCTATGATGTAACAAAAGAATTCAATTATCCTCTTTTTGAAAAAATAACTGACCTCCCCAAACTGGAAATTAAGTCTAAAATTGAATCTGCAAAAAAAAGGTTTTCAAGATTTAAACCATTTCCCTTAAAGCGCCATGTGGACTTTGAAGAACGATCAAGAATAGAAGAAAATAAATTAGAATTTCCTGGCGTCAATTTTTCTGAATTCCCAGCACGGACTTATCCAAATGAAGCAAGATTAACACATGTGTTAGGATATTTGAGAACTGTTACGGATGAAGTTTTAAAAAAGGCTGATCCTGAATTGAATTACCAGTATGGCGATGTATTTGGGTTTAATGGATTAGAAAGAATCTATGAAAAGCATCTTCGTGGGCAAGATGGTGTGGAATTTAGATTAGTTGATATCTATGGTATCGACCATGGAAAATATTCAACTGCTCGAGAATATGAAATTGAAATGGGTGAGCCACTCATTTTATCAATTGATAGTAGATTACAAATGAAAGCTGAATATTTGTTGGTCGATAAAAAGGGTTCTGTAATATGCATGAATCCTGAAAATGGTGAGGTACTTGCCTTTGTTAGTTCCCCTGATTATGATTTGAATTCCTTTATTGGACCAATACCCAACAAACTATGGGATCAATGGAATCAGAATTCTGAAAAACCATTGATGAATAGAGGTATCCAAGGTACCTATCCACCTGGTTCTATTATAAAACTCATCTCTGCTGCTTATGCTTTAGATAATAATATTATTGAAGAAAATTGGTCTGTACTCTGCAATGGGGCATACTCTTATGGAGATAGAACATTCCATTGTTGGAATATTGCAGGGCATGGGCATGTAGATATAACCCAATCTATAAAATATTCATGCAATATTTTCTATTATAAACTAATTCAAATAATTGGATTTGAGAATTGGGCACAGATTGTATCTCAATTCGGTTTTGGAAAAAAAACTGGGATTGATATCCCAGGCGAAAAAAGAGGAATTGTTCCTACTCGAAAATATATGAATGATAAATATACTAGTAGAGGATGGGGAAAGGGTAGCCTGCTCAATTTTGTGATTGGGCAAGGTGATATGTTGGCAACTCCTCAACAAGTGATTCAAATTATGAACCTTATTTCTACTGCAGGAAATAGTTATGAGCCTCATGTTAAAAAGGGAATTGATAGTAAACCTCTTAATATTTCACTTAAAAAGTCAACTTGGAAATTTTTGAAAGATGCTACATTGGCAGTTGTGAATGATAATGATGGAACGGGAAAGAATGCCAATTCAATATTTGGAAAAGTCGCAGGGAAAACGAGTACTGTGCAAAATCCCCACGGAGAAGATCATTCATGGTTTTCAGGTTACATAACTTTGCCTAATAATAAAATAATGTCTCTGGCGGTAATTGTAGAAAATGGTGGCAAGGGTTCCGAAACAGGCGCAAGTACTGCACGAGAGTTATTCAATGAATTTGCTAAGTTGAATAAATGAACTGGATTTTAACAAAACTTGTATCTCGCCATTCAATAATTAAAATTAATTATAGAATTGTTTCTCCAATAATTTTGCTGTGTCTATTAAGTTTATTTTTGTTAAATAGTACAAGCGCTGAGTCGGCATTTATTGCATCTACTTTTAGTCGCCAACTATTATGGTTGGCTATGGGAGTATTCGTTTTTATTGGGGCACAATTGTTACGAATTCAGTTTTTTAATGAATATGCTTATCATTTTTACGCTATCCTTATAATTGCAATATTAGGTACATATTTCATGCCAATAAAAGGTGGAGCTCAACGCTGGTTGATCTTTGGCGTACTATCTATCCAACCCTCGGAAATAGGGAAGGTGTTGATGGTATTTGTCTTGGCAAAGTTTCTTTCTGACCAACGTGAAAATTCTAATCATTTACGAATTCTAATATTAACAATACTATTGGCGCTTATTCCTGCATTGATGATATTTAATCAACCTGATTTAGGCACAGCCATTATTTATTTAGCGATTACATACCCCATGTTGTATTGGGCGGGCATACGCCCCTATTATCTATTTATAGTTGTTGCGCCGGTCATTAGTGTGTTGGCCGCATTTAACATTATAGCCTTCTATTTGTGGATGTTATTGATAATTTTATTGTCTATATACAGTCAGCCAAAAGTATTAGAGGGTGTAATTCTGTTTGTTATTAATGTGGGTTGTGGACTATTAACTCCATACATTTGGAATAATATTCTCTATGAACATCAACGAAATCGAATCCTTACATTTTTAGACCCATTAAGAGATTCACAAGGTGCTGGCTATCAAATTATTCAGTCAATGACAGCCATTGGCTCAGGTGGATTTTGGGGGACAGGGCTTGGCCAGGGCACACAGACTCACCTCCGATACTTACCAGTAAGAGATACAGATTTTATCATATCAGTTTCAGGTGAAGAATTAGGCCTATTTAGCATACTATTCATTCTATTTTCATACACATTCTTTATTTATTGGATGCTGGTGTACGCTGAAAAAATAAGAAATAATTTTTCCAGTTTAGTTATGATAGGGTTTGTTTCTATATTGTTTGTTCATTTATTGGTGAATATGGGAATGACGGTGGGGCTATTTCCGGTAACGGGTTTGCCTGCACCATTTATCAGTTATGGAGGTTCATTTTTATTGACCTGCTTACTGATGATTGGCTTAATAAATAATATCACTAATAACGAGATATAATATGAGTTAGCAATTGCTCCGCAATTTTATAAAGTCGTAAATTTACCCAGTAATTTTAATCCATAATTTTATCTAATGCTGGGGTTTTATGTATTATAGGATTTCTTCGTTTTATTCTAAGACATTTTTTTTATCACTAATTCTAATATTTTCGAATTGTGCGGGATCAAAAGCATCATCAAAAGTTGACCCTTTTAAAGAATCTGCACGTCCAAATTCTGAGGACCCTTCTCAAGAGAATCTCGATAGTAAAAAGTTGTATGTGTATTTAAAACAACAAAAAGATGAAATTTCAGATTTGGTGGGTAGAATTGACTCCCTAAACAATACCGTTGCAATCCAAAATGATAAATATCTTTCAGTAAGAAATTCATTAGATTCTCTAAGAAATGATTTTACTAATCAGAATGCGGTTGAGGAAGATGATACTCAAGTTGATGTAATTAACACCATGATTCGAATGAGAAATAAGGTTAGAATTTTAGAAGATAGAGCATTTTATACTGACAGCCTTTATTTTGAAATTGTAAATGATTTAGTCCAAATTGAAAATAAAATTGTTTCTCTTACTACAAGTTACAAAGAAATGATTCAGTTGAAAACAAGTGGTTCAATTAAGGAGCTTCCATCAATTAGTGATGAAGAATATACGGCTCGATATATTGAATCTTTATCATTCTACCAAAATGCTGAATGGAATAAAAGTTTAGATGGATTTACATATTTGATTGCTGTGAATAGTTCACATGATTTGGCAGATAATTGTCAATATTGGGTGGGTGAAGTGTATTATGGTCTCAAAGATTATAAGCGAAGTATCTCTGAGTTTGAAAAAGTATTTTCATTTCCTGGTACAAACAAAGCTGATGATGCTCAATATAAATTAGGTTTATGTTTTCTCAATATAAATAATAAAACAAGAGCATTAGAAGAATTCACCAAAGTTATTGACTATTACTCCAATAGTGAATATTATAAAAAAGCTAAACAGTATATTAAACAACTCCAAAATTAATCACTAAGGCAAAAAAATGGCACCATTAAAGCTCTTTTATGTAGCATCAGAAGTAGCTCCGTTTGCAGAAACGTCAACCGTAGCAACTTTTTCTCAACGATTTTCATCTATTCTAAATGATAGAACAGATGTTGATATTAGATTAACAAAGCCAAAGTATGGTTTTATAAGTGAACGGAAATATGTTTTAAGAGAAGTAATTCGTCTTAAAGAGATGCCCGTTAATTTTGGTGGTGAAGATCGTATTGTGAGTATGAAATCAGCGTTCATCCCTGAAACACGTGTTCAAATTTATTTCATGGAAGATGAGCAGTATTTCAAACCACTTCCAGAATTGATATACAAAGCCAGAAATGGTAGAGTGTTTAAGGATAATGATGAGCGATTTGCATTCTTTGCAAGGGTTGCATTAGACACATTGAAACGATTGTTTTGGGCTCCTGACGTATTGATTTGCAATGATTGGCAAATGTCATTCATCCCACGGTTGCTGAAAGAGCAATACAAAGATGATCCATTTTATGCAAATATGAAAACAGCATTTTTCTTACATTCATTAGATGATTATAGAATGTTCTCAAAAGATTCATATAGTAAATTAGATTTAGCCCCCGAAGGTAAGGGGGAATATTTAGATAATGTAAAGTCAGCAATAGAACATGCTGATTATGTAGTCGCTATTAATGATGATAAAGGTTCATTGATGGATGATTTAAAAGGAAATAAAGAAATAAATAAAATATTTGAACAATCTGAACATATGGTCGTTGACTTACCAAAGAATGCGAGCAGATCTGTTTGGGTTGATGTAGCAAATGATATAGAAGCTGCTTTACGAAAAATCTAAAATTAAGTTTGAGAAATATGATTAAGCCAAATAAGGTCGGTATATTTTTTATCGGCCTTTTCATTTTAATTACGGGATGTGAAGATGATCCTTTAGAATTGACACCTTTCAATGGTCAAACTTTAACGCGTACAGTTTTCACGTTGGGTGCAGAATCTGAAGCCGTCCAAGATTCAGTGATTATTGGTTCTAGTAAAACCCTCTATGCTGGATATGTTGAAGATGATAAATTGAGTATAATTTTACTATCATTAGATTATGATAATCTTCAAAACCATCGAATTTGTTCTTATGGGACTGACAGCCTTAAAAATATAGAAAACATTCAATTTGAATTAAAGTCACTTCAATCATTAATGGGCTCAGATTCTAATCTATTTGTAGATGAAACAGCATTCACTCTTGGTCTTTCATCAATTAATATTTGGAATGAGGAAGATAATATGAATGATTCTGAATTTTCAGTAATTGAATGGATAATAGGAACAGAGCTTGATTCTTTAATTATAACAGAAAACTCACTTCAAGTTATAATCGTTGATTCATTACAATTATTAGAATGGTGTAGTTCTCAAAGTCAATATTTAATTATCAAATATGAGCCTGAATTAAACACACTCCTTGAAAATGAACTGAAGTTATTAGAATTCTATTCTTCTGAGGTTTCCATCAGTCATCGACCTCAAATTAGTTTTGATTACAGCGAATTAAAAGCAACATCTAAATCCACAAATAAATTTCTTATTAAAGATATAACATCTGAACTAGAAGAAGAAACCTCTGTTCATATTGTTAACAATATTGAATCTGAAGCATGGTCCAGAATTTATTTATTGAATGTCGATGATGATTTAGAAACTAATTTGGATTCATCCATCGTAACGTATGATTTGAGGTATAATGAAACTCCTATAATTGATTCTGAGATGTTAAATCAACAGGTTGATGTTCTAAAATTGACCATTGAATTAAATGATGAAATTATCGATAGTATTGATATTTTTGGTCTTTCAATTTTAGACAATAGTGTCATTGCCTATTCTAATAGTATTAATTTATCTGGCGATTACATTGATTTATCTGGCGATAACTATAGTAGTACCGATATATTGGGGACAGAAGGAAATTCTGTGTTTGACCAAGGTGAAGAGTTCCTTGATTTTGGTTTTGACCAATGTCCTGATCCGTATGAAGATGGGAATGATAACTGTTTAGTTTTGCTGACGGAGTTTGATTCAACTCAATTTAATTGTGTTGCTTCTGATGATATTGAAGTCGACATGAATTGTATTTATAATACAGTGGGAACCGAAGGGAATGATATATTGGATTGGGAAGATGCAGTTGAGGGTGAAGAAAATTCAAATGGAATTTGGGATGATGGTGAAGGTGAAAAGTGGGAAGATGTAGGGAATGACGGTTGTGCTGATGAATTTGAAGTTGGTGATGAGGCTTGCTCAGAAACCCAAAATGTAGATTATGTTGACGGTTCAGATCCTAATGGTGACAATTATAATATTGATCCTGCTGAAGATGATTATGATGAATTAGAAAATCCAAGTGGTACTGAAAATAATGGTATTATTGACTGGACGGATATTAATGGTGATGGCATATATAATATAGGGGAAGTGGGTGAACCCTTCTTTGATATTGGCTGTGATGGTATTCCTCAAATAATTGATGAGTTCCAAAATAATGGTATATATGATGATTGTGAGCCATTTAATGACACAGGAATAGATGGGATATATACAGGTCTAGATGAAGACGGATCATATCCATATAATCCATCGGGAACTGAAGGCAATTTATCATATGACGTGGGGAGTGAGCCCTTTAATGACTTTGGAGTTGATAATATAGAAGATGGTATTAATGGTGATGACCCATCAGATAATTTTAATATTGATCCAAATGGTGATAATGATATTGGAGATGGAAATGGTAGCATTGACTGGACCGATAGCGATGATGACGAATTATATAATATTAATGATGAAATTGCTGAAGATGGGGAATACTTTTTTGATTATGGTAGTGATGGGGTAAGTGATGCTGATGAAGTATTTTCTGAATCAAATTTTCTAGATATTGGAACGGGGACAGATTTGGGTTTGAATGATTATACAATTGATCAAGATATGGGTGAAGCAACTATTTATCCAATGCCAGATTTATCTACTGACGATGTTATGCTATGGATTTCTAAAATTGATCCAACAGTTGGTGTGAAACAATTTGAATTAACTTTTTCTGTATATGCTGAAAAAGAAGTGAAGTCACTATTCTTTTCTTTAACACACGATCCATTAGATTGGGTAGATACGACCTTTGTACCTGAATCTTTTTCATCGAATGATTACCCTTCTGCAAAATTTATAGATGATATATCCGTTTATGAAATCAATGATCTTGAAGATACAACTCAACTAACATTGAATTATGGGCATGGTATCACTTCAAAGATAGATTTTGTAAATATTGATTATTCGAGAACTCCTAATGAAATCTCTTTGGGTGATTTTATTAATGAAAATAGAAATGTATTGCTGTCAAATGCCTATACACAATTAGTGCTTCCTATTGATGTGGAGAATTCAAACATTGATGAATTTGGTGCAAACTTAAATATTTTTGGGGTTATACTTGAAGAATCCCAGTTCCTGCAGGGCATTAATCTTTATCAAAGTGATGAGAGTATTATTATTCCCATGAGTACATTATTACAAAATTATATAAATGGCCAATATATTAATTATGACGGTTTTAAAATTACTTTAGATGGTTCAAAATATAACTTTTCAAATATTGTTTTACAGAATTCAGCCTATTTAGAGATTGTACATTCAAAATGAAAATATTTATAAATATAATTATTTCAATGAGTTGTATCTATTCCTCATCATTATCATTGAATGGATTTGGTGGAGAGAATACAAAAATTGATCCTGCAGCTGCGGGTTTGGGACATTCAATACTGTTCTCTGGACGACCTAATGGTGTGGTTCAATCTGCTATGTCCTCACAATATAATTCGCCATTGGCAAAAATTCATATATCAAATAATTATAATCAATTATCAATATTAAACGCTACTAATGCTGGCCATCATATTTCTTTGATTGGATTTTCATTTCCTTTCAGAAGATCACATCATATTTCAATTGGATTGTCACCTAAAACCCGTATGGATTTTAGTATTTCTCAACCTCAGTTTAAGTTTGTTTCTGGCAGTGAAAATGTAGAGCCATTAGCCATTAAGCATTCATATGATTTATCAGGTGGAATATCAAATTTGTACATTGGATTTTCTTCGGGCTATTTTGATAAAATAGATTTTGGGTTTCAGTGGAATATTCTCTTTGGGAATTTATTTTCAGATGTAACTACAGATATTTATACTTTTGATTATGATGGTGAAAATTGCATTTCCAATTCTGATGGAATTTATTCAAACGATGCATGTATAAATACAAACCCTAATTCGTCATCTATTTTAAATAACACTTATAATTTTAATGGTCACTCACTTACCTTTGATGGAAGAACGGTATTCAAGTTGCATGAGTTTGCAGCTTCAATTACAGTTGATGCTTCGCTTAATGTGGCTAAATCAACTTTAAATAATTCACTATCTGGGGAAAATTATTTAGAATCAGTTGACGAATTCTCAATAGGAAAATTTAGTTGTGGATATAAATTTGAAAATCTATCTGGAACGGGTTTGATTGTAGAGGTTCAAAGAAATTTGAGTGCATATAATTCTCTTACAAATCAACTCTTTGAGACCAAGGAGCCCCATTCTATATCTTTGCATGGGGGTACGTTTAAAAATTTTGAAAACTCAAGAATTGGGTTTTGGAATTCATTAACTGTTCGGGGTGGATTTATGTTAAATCAAATAAATTATGATACCTATTCGGTTCAGGATAATGCTATTACTATTGGAGTAGGATTGATTTTTTTAAATAATACAAATGAAGTGGACATTTCACTCTCATCAGGAACTAGAAAAACAGAAAATGAAATTTATCCTGATGAAAAGTATATCAATGTTAATTTTGGAATTTCAAGTGGTGACACTTGGTTTAAGAAAATAAGGAGAAAATAGGTTGAAGCGATTTATTAATATTACAATGTTAGGTATGTTTTTGATAGTGGGTTGCACACCTCCAGCAGAGGGTGGGTCGCCTGATGCGGGCCCTTCAATGACATCAGAAGAATTATCTGAACGAAATAATGAATGCGATCTTTATATTAGTTTTGCCATGACTAATTATCAGAATAGAGATTATGCAAGAACAGTTGAGAATTATAATCACATACTTGGTTTAGGTTGCGGTCAACGAAATGCCGAAGATATTTATCAATGGATGGGCCGTAGCTTTATTGAGTTAAACAAATTAGATAGTGCTAATTATGTTTTCAAGCAGGGTCTGAAATATCTTAAGAATGATGAAAATCTTTACGAAGTAGCTGCGTGGAATGCAGCTGCACTTGGCAGTATTGATGAACAAATTTATTTTTTAGATCAATGGCTAGGTCTTGATGAAACGAATGCAAAAGTACTTGAATTAATGAGTAATGTTTATCGTGATCAAGGGATGTATGTAGAGCAAATTAATATTTTAAATCAGTGGCTTAAAGTTGATTCAAGTAATAAAACTGCTAATGCAGAAAAGAAAGCTGCCTATTCGATTTTAGGAAAAGATGAAGTGGATGTAGATCGGGAGCGATGGGAGGCTGAACCCTCAAATGTTAAATATGGCATCGATTATGTTACAGGTTTATTAGAAGCAGGAATGGATGCAAAAGGCGCTGAGGTATGTCTGTCTCTTTTGGTTTATGATAAGTTTAATACTAAAGTGTTAAGATTATTGGGTGATGCATATTTGAACCAATATAAAGATGACCTTGCATTAGTAACCTACGAAATTTTAGTGAACATAGACCCCACTAATTATAATGTGTCTATGGAAATTTCAAAAATTTACACTAATAAAGAAGATGCTAAATCTGCATTAAAATGGGCCGAGAGTGCATTGATATCAAGTGGAAATAGTGGTGAAGCAATGTATCAACGTGCCGAAGTATTTTATGCATTAGCAGAAACATGTACAGGTGATGCATTATCTTTTTGGGATAAAGTGGTGTATGAGATCGCATGGGAAGATTATAATACTGCTGTAAAAAATGGCTATTATCGTGCAAAAACACGCCGTGATTTTCTTCAGGAAAACAATGTTACCAATTCTTCAGATTGGTTTATGCGACCAGATAATGAGCGCGAAGTAAAGCCTCAAGGTGATTGTTATTCGTGGATAGAAAGGTCAATCAAAAGGAAATGATAATTTCAATCGGTGCAGATCACGCAGGTTTCTCTGTAAAAGAAAAAATTAGAGAATATTTAGAATCTAAAAGTTATACCATTCTAGATAAAGGCGCATATTCTGAAGAATCTGTTGATTATCCTGAATTTGGTCATGCGGTCGGAAATTCTGTTCAAGGTGGTGAGTCCACTAAAGGTATTGTAGTATGTGGGTCAGGAATTGGAATTTCCATGTCGGCAAATAAAATTGTGGGGATTCGTGCAGCATTATGCACAACTCCAGAACATGCTCAAATGAGCCGTTTACATAACGATGCAAATGTCTTGGCAATTGGTGCGAGAATGACACATTATGACGTGATTACAGAGATTTTGGATACGTGGTTGGATACTGAATTTGAAGGTGGTCGTCACTCAAGAAGAGTTAATAAAATAGAGGTTTAATGAGTTCACATTTAAAATCACAAGATGTAGAAATATTTAATTCGATTCAAGCAGAATTAGATCGTCAGACTGATACCCTTGAACTGATTGCCTCAGAAAATTTTACCAGTAAAGCGGTTATGGAGGCTGTTGGGTCTGTACTCACCAATAAATATGCTGAAGGGTATCCGGGTAAACGTTATTATGGTGGATGTGAAGAAGTTGATGTAGCGGAGAATATTGCTCGTGATCGTGCTAAAGAATTATTTAATGCGGATTATGCCAATGTACAACCTCATTCAGGCTCTCAAGCCAATATGGGTGTATACTTCACTTTCATTAAACCTGGAGATACGGTATTAGGATTAAACCTTGCCCATGGGGGTCATCTTACGCATGGGAGTCCTGTTAATTTTTCAGGTTCATTATACAATTTTGTATCATACGGTGTAAAAAAAGAAACTGGTAGAGTTGACTTTGAAGAAGTTATTCGATT
>Ga0209403_10004274_pt1 | contig 15622 bp, 15 predicted proteins | sample ArcticOcean_MG_C_8_FD_187440 | JGI IMG/M metagenome (GOLD analysis project Ga0209403, IMG submission 187440) | Marine microbial communities from western Arctic Ocean - ArcticOcean_MG_CB11_86 (SPAdes) (version 2) | ecosystem: Environmental > Aquatic > Marine > Oceanic | place: Arctic Ocean... | reverse complement strand
GCACTGTGGTCAGTTGCCGGGGCGAAGCGTAGTCGCTCGAGTACTATATAAGACCAAGAACCAGCGAGGCCGCTGACGATGACCCGCGGCACCGTGAGTACGTTAACTTTTCGCAGCGCTTCAAGTCCCTCAGCTTCAGCAACAAGACGCTGAACTGCGTCAGCGGCAGCGCGCTTGATAAAGTATTCTTCGCATCCATTACTGATAATCTGAGTATCACTAACTTTGTCGCTGCCGATGGGCGTTAGGTGCGCACCGCTAAACTTTGTACCGGTGGCTTTGCTGATCGCATCAAAGATGCAGTCCCAGTTCTTCATGTGCGAGCATTCCATGGCGGTTGTTTTGCAGCAGGACATAGGTTGATCATTTGTTGTGAGCGCTCAAGTCTGTTACCTAAATGTATGATCAATAAAGAGCATAAGTATTTTCTAATGTATCTAGCCAGGCACTTTTTGTGCACACCTCCAGGGTTGTTCGCAATATTGCGCGCCGCGCTAAGGGATATAGTGACAAAAGTTAGGCCAGTTATCCTAAATGACTGAAATACCGCTCAAATTTACCTGCCTAAAAAATAGGCAATTGAATAAATCCCGGCTCCGTCGGTTAGGATTGGCCCGGTCTCACGAACTTGTACACAAAGTTATCCACAGAGATTGTGGGCAACCTTAATTCTCCTTGTGCCCTCAAATATTTATGAGCGATTACTTGTGTGTGACAAAAAGTCTACCGCCTAACTTGGGTGGGTTAGATCAGGCGGTGCAACGTTGACTGATGCACAAGTTGTACAGGTGGCACTGCCCGTACCGATGCGTCAGTTGTTTGATTATTCCTGCACGGACAATCAGTCGCTGCCCGTGCCGGGCATGCGGGTTATGGTACCCCTCCAAAAACGCACCGTAGTCGGGATTGTCTGCGGTATGTCGGCTCAAAGCGCGGTACCGATGAGACGTCTGCGCCGCATCATCCGGGTGCTCGATGACGAGCCCTTACTGACACCGCAGGTTTTTGCGCTAGCGCAATGGGCTGCACGTTATTACCACCATCCTATCGGCGAGGTGATGCAAGCAGCCATCCCTTCTTTGTTGCGCCGCGATCGACCCGCCGCGCCCAGGGTTGCTCCCCACTGGCGTATCTGTGATGCCGGCCAGCAGGCGTTATCGACATTGCCCGTGCGCTACCACGTGCAGCATCACGTGCTCCAGGTGCTGGTGAGTGCTGGCGCAGCAGGTTTAGCGGGTGAAACATTATTGGGTCTGGCACCCCGATCATCGTCGACAGTCGCGCTAATGGCAGACCGTGGCTGGATTGAGCAGTTCACGGCTGCATCAGTATCACCGGCACCGTTGTCGGCGCCACCACGCCTTAACTCAGCGCAGCGGGATGCCTGCCTAGCGATTGACCAGGCCAAGGGCAATTACGCGCCATTTTTATTGGATGGCGTAACGGGTAGCGGTAAAACTGAGGTTTACCTGGATTGCGTGGCGAAGACGGTCTCCCGTGGCTGCCAGGCGATGGTGCTTGTGCCGGAGATATCGTTGACCCCCCAGTTGGTGGAACGCTTCCAGGCACGCCTGGGGGGGTCTTTGGCGGTGCTGCACTCGGGACTAACTCCTGGGGAGCGTCATCGGGCCTGGTGGCGTTCCCGCGAGGGCAGCACCGCGGTCGTTCTGGGTACCCGCTCAGCCGTTTTTGCACCCCTTTCCCGGCCGGGGCTGATTATCGTGGACGAAGAGCATGACCTTTCCTACAAGCAGCGTGATCGATTCCGTTACAGCGCGCGGGATGTGGCAGTAAAAAGGGCTCAGTTAAGTGGGGTTCCGGTGGTGCTGGGCTCGGCCACTCCATCTTTGGAGAGTGTTGCCAATGCTCGCAGCGGCCGCTATCGGCGCCTCGTGCTACCGGTTCGGGCGGGTGTCGCACAAATGCCCAAGGTACAGATCCTGGATCTGAACCGCCTGGCCGTCAACGAGGGCCTGACGGCGCCGGTGGTTGGAGCCATCGGCAAACGCCTGGAGCGGGCAGAGCAAAGCCTGGTATTCGTTAACCGGCGTGGTTTTGCCCCATTGCTTGGGTGTTCCGAGTGTGGATGGCAGGCGCAGTGTCAGCGCTGTGATGCCAGGCTGACTTTACACCGGGGCAGTAATCGCCTGATCTGTCACCACTGCGGGGCTAATGCACTACCGCCACATTGCTGTCCGCAATGTGCTGGCGAGTCGCTGTATCTTGTAGGTGAGGGCACCCAACGCGTTGAAGAAGCGCTGCTGCGGATATTCCCAAGCGCCCGGGTGTTGCGCCTGGATAGTGATGCCGCAGGAGATTCCCAGGATCTGGCACAGGCCCTAAGTGCGGTGCGCCAGGGTGAGGTGGATATCCTGGTCGGCACGCAGATGCTGTCCAAGGGACATGATTTTGCCGGGATCACTCTGGTGTGTGTGCTGGCCATGGATCAGGGGCTTTACAGTATTGATTTTCGTGGGCCAGAACGGATGTTCCAACAGTTGGCGCAGGTGGCGGGCCGGGCTGGGCGCGGTCAACGACCAGGCGAGGTACTGGTACAGACGGAGCATCCGGATAACCCCGCCTATGCGCGACTGGTTCAGCACGACTTTGCCGGCTTCGCAAATACCGCTCTGGCAGAGCGCAAGGCTGCTGCATACCCGCCTTTTGCCCGGTTTGTACTGCTGCGCGCAGAATCAGCACGCAGCGGGCCACCTCTGGATTTTCTACGCTCGGCGGTACGCGTGGGTAAAGCCCGGGCCGCCCGGGCCGGTGTTCGGCTGATGGAGCCCGTGCCTTCGCCGATGGAGCGCCGCGCCGGGCGTTACCGGGCACAATTGCTGTTGGCGGCCTCTAACGAGGGGCAACTGCACCGCTTTTTGGACGATTGGCTGGCCAGGCTTGAAGGCTTGCGTGAAGCCACCCGGGTGCGTTGGTCGGTAGATGTGGATCCGCAGGAGATGTACTGACGTACCGTGTCGCACCTAGAAATCCCTTGCATCTTCGGGCTCAAGCCATGGATGATCCGATGTGGTCGTTTGCGGGAGGCTCGAGTGTGATTCCATTGGATGTCAGCCAGATCCTTCAGGATGCCAGCCGTGCGCAATCGCTTGACCCGTGCTGTTATCGCGACCCTCAATTTCTCTCTTTCGAGCACGAAACCCTATTCCGGGCTGGCTGGATCAGCGCCGGGCGAGCCGATCAACTGCCGGATCAGGGAGATTACTTCGCGTTCTCGGTTGCTGACACAGAGCTGGTGGCGGTACGCGATGAGCAAAGGGTGGTCCGGGTTTTTGCTAACACTTGCCGGCACCGGGCAATGCGGCTGTTGGAGCCGGGTCGGGGGAGTTGTCGCCGCCTTACTTGCCCATTTCATGCCTGGACGTATGGACTTGATGGAACGCTGATCGCGGCGCCACGAATGCAGAGCGCGGAAAATTTCAACCGATCTGATTTTGGCCTGATCGAAGTGCAAAGCGCAGTGCGTGCCGGTTTCATTTTCGTCAATATTGATGGCAGCGCTGCCCCGGTCGATACCTGGCTGGGTGATTTCGAAACACTACACAGCCCCTGGCAATTGGATACGCTGGTGACGGCCAGCACCCGGGAATTCCAGGTCGCTTGCAACTGGAAATCGTTTCTTGAGGTTTTCAACGAGTACTACCATTTGCGCAAAGTGCACCCGGGCACATTCTCGGGGCTTTACGCCGAGCCTGACCCGCTGCAGGCGAACCGGGGCTCTTTCGTCAGCCAATTTGGCGAGCACCGCATTCTCGGTAGCGTCGGTGTTCTCGAAGAAGCAAGCCGCGCGCTGCCTGTTTTGCCAGGTCTTTCAGGAAGGCTGGCCAATGGAAGTCGCTATACCTGGGTCTATCCTGCGCTGACTTTTGCCGCCTCACATGATGCCGTGTGGACGCTGGAGGCGATCCCGAACGGCGCATCCAGCACCCAGGTTCGTCTGACCCTGCTGTTTGGCAAGGACAGCGTAGCAAGATCGGATTTCGATGAGGTGCTGGCCCGCTATGAACAGCGAATGGCCGTTGGTATGGACGAGGACATAGCAGTGCTTGAGGCCCAGCAGCATGGACTTAACTCGGTACTGGCTCGGCCCGGGCGGTTTTGCTCCGACCTTGAGCCCAGCGTCCATGCTTTTCACCGCTGGTACGCAAATGCCCTGATCGCCGCTGAATTGGCGAGTGGCTGAGATCGGTACCTGGACTCAGGGTCGGTGCGCGCTGGAAAGATAGTCGGTTGACTGGAATTCATGCAGCCGGCTGGCGGTTCGGGCAAAGCCCCGCGCCATTCGCTCGCCACGGTACAGCGCGTCAGGGCTGGTGGCTGCCGAGACGATGACATTGACTCGCCGGTCGTAAAGCTCATCAATCAGTTCGACGAAGCGCCGCGCTGCGTCATCGTGCTCCGCGTCCAGGTAGGGGACATCACTGATCAGCAGGGTGTGGCAAGCCCGGGAAATCTCAACGTAATCGGCCTTTGAGCGCAGCCCGACGCACAGCGTCTCAAAAGTGAACCACATGACTCCGTCGCCGAGCGCCAGCAACTCAATCTTTCGATCGTTGATGGTAGCAGTGGCAGGCGCAAGCGTACCCCCAGGGCTGATCTGGTGGAATGTCGTTTCCATCCGGGCCTGTGCCTGGGCGTTGTGGGGTGCATGGTAAGTGGGTGCCGAGCTGAGCACCTCAAGACGGTAATCGCGCGCACCGCCGAGGTGGATTACGCGGGTATGCGTTTCTATCAGTTGGATAGCCGGCAAAAATCGCTCGCGCTGCAACCCGCTTTGGTAAAGTGACGATGGCGGCGTATTCGAAGTGAATATCAGGGTCATTCCTTGCTCGACCAGGGCGTGCAATAGCCCGGAAAGAATCATGGCATCGCCGATATCGGAAACATAAAACTCATCGAAACCGAGCACCCGGGTTTTGCCTGCAATCTCGGTGCCGATCCGGCGCAAAGGGTCGCTCTGGTTGCGCAAGGCCCGCAGGCGCTCGTGGATCTCGAGCATAAAGCGGTGAAAGTGCACCCGCCGCCAGTGTGATTCATGCAGGCTGTCGAGCAGTGTATCCATCATCACCGTTTTACCGCGCCCGACCGAGCCCCAAAGATAAATACCTTTGTCACCGAAAAATGGCCAGCGGCGCAGATGCCGCGTCCAGTCCGACAACTTTGTAGGCCAGGCGCGCTGGGATTTGTCGAAAGAGTGGTTGAGTTCCCCGGCCAGGTGGATAAACGCGGCCAGAGCTGGCTGTTGATCAAGGTCCGGTGTGGCCCCAGGCCGTGATAGGCGGTCTGCGAACTCGGCCGCGAACGTGTCGGACAGGTCCACGTTTTAAGGTAGTGGGGTCGATGCAACGAGGATACCGTCGCTGTCGGCCCACAGATAATGGCCCGGGGTAAAAGTGGTGCCGGCCAGGTGCACGGACAGTTGCGGTTGCCCCTCACCACGTTTAACGCTCTTAGCGGGACAGGCACCGAGCGCCTTGATACCCATTGGCAGGGTGCACAGTTGTTGGCTATCGCGGATGCAGCCGTAGACGATCAACCCGTGCCAGCCGTTATCTTGCGCAAGCGCGCCGATCTGGTCGCCGACCAGTGCGCAGCGCAACGATCCACCACCATCGATAACCAGGACCTTTCCCGCGCCCTCGCCCTCAAGCGTTGAACGTACCAGGCTGTTGTCTTCGAATACTTTGACCGTGGCAATAATGCCTTCAAAGTGTTCCGCACCGCCAAAATCAGCAAAAATTGGCTGCACCACCTGCAGACGGTCGGCATGGGCATCATAAAGATCAGCAGTTCGTGTCATGTGGCACCTGCCGAGGTTGCGGTTTCGCGGGTTGTGGAAAAACCGTTGAGTTCCTCGAAGGCATACAGGCCGGAGAATTCTTCGGGGTCTACAGGCCCGCCGGTCGAGTCGGGATGTATCACGGCAAGGAGGTGACCAATGCCGTAGGCCCCGGCTGCGCGCAGTACCGCAAGATTGTCATCAATGAAAAGAGTGCGATCCCCCGCAAACGGCTCAATGGCTTGCAGATGGGTCCAGAAAGTCGCGCACTCCTTTGGATAACCCAGCGTATGGGAACTCACAATACGATCAAACATCGGCTCCAGGCCGGTCTGGTTCATCTTCAGGTCGATGCTGGCGGGGTGAGCATTGGTGACCAGTACCACCCGTCGAGTATCGGCATGCAGCGCCGTGAGGAAATCACGGGCGCCAGGACGAATCTGGATAAGGTGGCGTAGTTCGGCTTTAAGGCCGGCAATGTCCAGACCCAGTTCATGGGTCCAAAAGTCTACGCAGTACCACTCGAGCGTCCCGCGCAGGGCATGCATCCGGGCAAAAAGTGTGCTGCGTGCGCCATCCAAAGCGATTCGGTGCTTGTTTGCGTATTGACGCGGGATGAAGTCGGTCCAGAAGTAGTTATCAAAATGCAGATCCAGCAAAGTGCCGTCCAGATCCAGGAATACCGAGTCAATCTGCGTCCAGTCAATCACGGCCATAGTGTGTGTAACGCCTGTTATGAAGGTAAAGGGCGACAAAGCACCCAGAATAATTAGACTGTACCGGATATTTTAGCGCCGACCGCGCGCTGTCGGATTTACCCTACATTGCTGTGGCCTATGCCACAGGTACTGGATTGTTTCGAAGCGTGGTCTGGGTTAATCTGCACTCCCATCAGTATCCCGCCAGGCAAGCTCGCACCCGCCCACTTATGAGCGTGTTACCCCAAATCCTCAAGACCACCGTAGTGGCGCGTAGTCGTCTTTTTAATATCGAAAGCGTGGACCTGCGTTTTTCTAATGGCAATGAGGTCAGTTTTGAGCGGTTGGTAGGTCAGGGCACTGGGTCGGTACTGGTGGTGCCTCTGCCGGCGGTTGACCAGTTGCTGCTGATTCGTGAGTATGCGGTGGGTCTACAACGTTATGAACTGGGCTTCGTTAAAGGGCGTATCGACGCCGGTGAAACGCCGGATCAGGCAGCTCATCGTGAATTGCGGGAGGAGACGGGATTTGCTGCAGGCGTGATTGAACGATTGGCGACCGTATCGCTGACTCCGGCATATTCGAATTATCAAACTCATGTGTTTATTGCGCAGGATCTGTTCGAATCGCCTCTGGACGGCGATGAGCCGGAAACCCTTGAAACGGCGCAATGGCCGTTGGCAGATCTTTGTGGATTGCGGGCGCGGGAGGATTTCTCCGATGCCCGCAGTTTGCTCGCCACCTACCTCGTGGCTGAGAAGCTGGGGCAGAAATAGTGAGTAACCATACGCTGCTGGCACAGGTCGTCAACATTGCAATAGCAGCGGGCGATGTGATTCTCGATGTTTACGAGAAAGAATACGAGATTGCCCACAAGGCTGATGGCTCGCCAGTCACCACGGCGGATCAGCGTGCTCATGACCTCATTGTTGAGGAACTTCAAGCCTTGACACCCGATATCCCGGTTTTGTCCGAGGAATCCAAGGGCATTGATGTTGAAGATCGCCTGCAATGGCCACGGCTGTGGTTGGTTGACCCACTCGATGGCACCAAGGAGTTCATTCGCCGCAACGGTGAGTTCAGCGTCAATATCGGCCTGGCTGAAAACGGCAAACCGATCCTCGGCGTGGTCTACAGCCCATGTACTCGGACCAGCTATTTTGCAGCTCAAGGTGCAGGCGCCTGGCGGCAGATCGCGCAAAAGCCGGCTCAGCGTATACAGGTAGAGTCATATGACCCCTCCCGGCCACGAATGGTTGCCAGTCGCTCGCATTCCGGCGAGGCGGTAAATGCGTTTCGTGATGCGCTCACAGCGGCGAGCGGAACTGTCCCTCAGATCGTCAGCATGGGTAGCGCGCTAAAGGCTTGTGTGATCGCGCAAGGTGATGCCGACGTGTATCCGCGGCTTGGCCCTACCTCGGAATGGGATACCTGCGCATCCCACTGCATACTGAACGAGGCCGGCGGTCAACTGATTGATTGCACGGGCGCGGAGTTGCATTACAACAAAGCGAGCGTCCTCAACCCCTGGTTTCTGGCTATCGCTGACTTGAATGTTGACTGGGCTCGGTTTTGCCCTCCAGAGCCTACGCAGGGGTGACACGGCGCCGGGCTGGCCTGCCAAGGCGATGGTCCGCCCCGGACTATAATTACGCTGGCGTCAGACCGAATGGGCCTGAGTGCCCCTAAATCAGCATGCGCAAGCTTCCTTTTACCAAGATGCATTCGCTGGGTAATGATTTTGTCATGCTCGATGGCGTACGCACGCCACTGGACCTTGACACCGTTATGGTGAAACAGTTGGCAGATCGCAATCACGGCGTTGGCTGTGACCAGTTGATCGTAGCGCAGCCAGGCATTGGTGATGCGGACTTTTTCATGCGCATTTTTAATGCCGATGGTAGCGAGTCCGGCCAGTGCGGCAACGGAGCGCGATGTTTTGGCCGTTTTCTGATCGAGCAAGATCTTACCGAGCGCCGTGAACTTGAAATACAGACCATCAGCACGCGTATCCGTCTGACGGTGGCCGACAACTGGCAGGTTACCGCCCAACTTGCGCCCCCCAGTTTCGAACCTCGGGATATCCCTTTTAACGCGCCGGCGGTCGCCGATGATTACCCGATTGTAGTTGGGGGTGTATCGCACCGAATCGGAACCGTATCGATGGGCAACCCCCACGCGGTGCTGATCGTCGATGATATTGATGTCGCTGGGGTGGATCAATTAGGCCCAATGCTCGAGTGTCACTCCGATTTTCCGCAGCGTACCAATGTGGGTTTTGTCCAAGTGGTTGACAGGCAGACCTTGCGCCTGCGGGTCTGGGAGCGCGGCGTGGGAGAAACGCTTGCCTGCGGTAGCGGGGCTTGCGCGGCTGTTGCCGTGTGTCGTTTACAGGAGCGAATCGATGACACGGTTTGTGTGACGCTCCCGGGCGGCCCACTCAGCGTGACATGGCTCGGCCATGGTCCTATCAGTATGAATGGCCCGGCCGTCAACGTTTTTGATGGACAGTGGCCGATTTTTTGATATGACCTCGCGCCCGACCTTCGACGATACGTCAGGGCTTGGCCTTGAGGAGCGTGAGGTTGCCGATTTCCTGCGCCGTCACCCAGATTTCTTTGAGCGCCACCTCGCCTTGTTAACCGAGCTGGTGGTTCCTCATTCGGGTCGTACCGGTGCGGTATCGCTGCTGGAACGCCAGGTTACCGTCCTGCGTGACCAGCTTGGTGCTGAACGTGGTCGCTTGAAGTTGTTGATGAACGCGGCGCGTGAAAACAGCCGGCTACAACAGCGGCTGCAACGCTGTTTTCAGGCGATCGCCTGCGCCTGTAATTTGAGCGACCTGGCACGTGTTGTGCCCGAGGTGTTGCAAAAGGATTTTGACCTGGATAGCGTTGTTGTCAAATTCCTCGATACGGTTGTGGGCACGGCGGCGCCAGTGCAAGCTCTTGCGGCTTATTCTGATGAAACAGTACAGGCACTGATTCAGCGTTTTCAGGGAAACGCCTGTTTGGTCGAGGCGCCACCATCGGCCGAGGTGATATATCACCTTCCACCGGCCAGCGCTTCGCGGGTTGGTTCATGCGCAGTGGTACCAATATGCAATACAGATCAGGTTCTACTCGGCTGGGTGATCCTGGCCGCGCATGATTCGCAGCGCTATCGTGCCGATATGGACACGGTGCTGCTTGAGGGACTGGGGGGGCTGATCGGTGCCGCCTGCACTCGCCTTAATCTTCCCTGAGTTCGGGTTATGACTGGCAAAGATAATTTGGTCAGTGCTTTTCTTGATTACCTGCGTTACGAGCGCCGATTTTCCACTCACACTGTGTCGGCGTATGAGCGTGATCTTGCACGACTTGTCACATTTGCCGCCGAGCGTGGTGTCAGTAATCTGCTCAAGCTTGCGCCGGCGCAGGCGCGGTTGTTTCCCGCGCGTTTGCATCATGCGGGGCTGGCCAGCCGCTCTATCAGCCGTAGCCTGTCGGCTGCGCGTTCGTGTTATCGCTATTGGCTGCGCGAGAAACAAATCAAGGCCAACCCCTTTGAGGGCGTCTCGGCCCCGCGCGGCCAGCGCAAACTGCCCAGCACCCTCAATATCGAACAAGCGGCACAACTCGTTGCGATCAAGCCGCGCTCGGACCTGGACTACCGCGACCGGGCGATGCTCGAGCTGTTTTATTCGTCAGGCCTGCGTTTGTCCGAATTGGCGGGTACGGATCTTAAGGATATTGATTTCGCCACTTGTACTATCGTGATTACCGGCAAGGGAGGGAAGACCCGGGTGGCGCCGGTCGGGCGCTATGCCATCAAGGCCATTACTGACTGGCTGGAGCGCCGAGAGACCCTGGCAAAGCCGGAGGAAGTCGCGGTGTTCATCGGACGCCAGGGGTTCCGCCTGGGACCACGTGCTATTCAGAAACGAGTTCAGGTCTGGGCAGCCCGCCAGGGGCTGGGGCGCGGCGTACACCCGCACATGCTCCGTCACTCCTTCGCCAGCCACCTGTTGGAATCAAGTTCAGATCTGCGTGCAGTGCAGGAATTGCTGGGCCATGCCGATATCTCGACCACCCAGGTTTACACGCACCTTGATTTTCAGCATCTGGCCAAGGTTTATGATCAGGCACATCCGCGAGCACGCCGACGCAAGAGCTGAGCGATCAATGGCCTTGGGTTGTGGCCTGACTGGCAACGTGGAAGTGTTTGGCCGATTTCGAATTTTTCCTCAGGTCGACCTTGGGCGTCAGCTCGGTGATGGGGCTTGGCCCGTTTGCCGTGCCGTGTGATTGCGCGAGTGTTGCCCGGCGCGGTTCGATCCCGGGAATCCTCAGCTGTGCGACCATGGCAGACGCTTTGTCTGCCATGGATGACAGGGACCAGATCGCGGATTGCAGGCGGTCAGGGCCGATCGCTTATTTTCATTTACTTTAAGGTACGACTAAGGGCTTGATCCACATGGTAATATCGCGCTCTTCGCCGGCCCGCTGGGGCGGTGAGAAGCTGAATAAACCCCCTATCTTTGAGGATTTCCCATGTCTTCTGTTGCTTTGGTTCCAGTTATTCTGGGCATCATCGGCCTTATAGCAGCGTTTGCTATCTATCGCACTTTACTTTCTTACTCTCCCGGCACCGGCAAGGTGACCCAGATCGGTGACCAAATCCACAAAGGTGCACTGGTCTTCATGCGCCGCGAATACACTTACCTTGCGATATTCGCGATCGTAGTAGGCGTATTGATATTTTTCTCCGATTTGGGCTGGCGTACCGCAATCGCATTTTTCATTGGTGCTATTGCATCGGCATCGGCTGGGTATATCGGCATGTTTGCCGCAACCCAGGCCAACGTGCGCACCACAACCGCAGCCGCCGAAAACGGCGCGGCTGCCGCATTGACCGTGGCGTTTTACGGTGGCTCGATCATGGGCCTTACGGTTGCTGCCATGGGCCTTTTGGGATTGGGATTTCTTTATCTCGCTTTTGGGGGTGATCCACATACCGCTCACGTGATTCACGGTTTTGGCATGGGCGCTTCGACGGTGGCACTGTTCTCGCGTGTTGGCGGGGGTATATTTACCAAGAGTGCAGATGTGGGTGCCGACCTGGTCGGCAAGATTGAGGCCGGTATTCCAGAGGATGATCCGCGTAACCCCGGCGTGATCGCTGATAACGTAGGCGATAACGTCGGCGATGTGGCTGGGATGGGCTCGGATATCTTTGAATCCTATTGTGGCGCCATGATTGCCTCTATTGCGATCGCGGCTACCTTGGGGCCTGAGGTGCTGGACACGTTGGCTGGTGGCGATCAGAGCAAGCTCATGTTCTTGCCGCTGGCGCTGGCCTCGGTCGGAATCCTGTGTTCTCTGGCAGGCATCGCCCTGGTTAAGGGTGCCTCGAGCAAGGCTCCCGAGACGGCACTGCGTACCGGTACCATCGGAGCCTCAGTCATATTTATTGTTGCCGCCCTGGCGCTGATCCATTGGTCGGATATCAGCCTTAATATCTGGTGGTCGGTTGTGGTCGGCGCCCTTGGGGGCATCATCATTGGCCTGGTGACTGAGTACTACACTGCCGGCAGCCCGGTTCGCAAGATCGCACGTGCGGGTGAGACTGGCCCGGCGACGGTAATGATTGCCGGACTTGCGATCGGCATGCAGTCCGTGGTGGTGCCGGTACTGGTGTTGTGCGCAATCATCTGGATTGCCAGTTCATTGTCTGGCCTTTACGGAGTTGGTATTGCCGCGGTCGGTATGCTGGCTACCGTTGGCATTACCATGGCGATTGATGCCTACGGGCCAGTTGCCGACAACGCCGGCGGCATTGCCGAGATGGCGGGCCTGGGCGAGGAAGTACGCCAGATTACTGATTCGCTGGATGAACTGGGCAATACCACTGCAGCGATTGGCAAGGGTTTTGCTATCGGCGCGGCAGCACTGGCCGCCCTTGCGATCATCTCGGCTTATATCGAGACTGTGGCTCAGCGCCTGCCAGACTTCAGTTTGCAGATCAATGATCCGATTGTTCTAACGGGTATGTTTCTGGGCAGTATCTTCCCGTTCCTGGTCAGCAGCCTGACGATGACTGCGGTAGGTGATGCAGCCTTTGAAATGATTCGCGAGATTCGACGTCAGTTCAAGGAAATCCCCGGCCTTCTGGAAGGTACTGCGGAGCCGGATACAGCCCGTTGCGTGGATATTGCCACCACGGCTGCGCTCAAGCGTATGGTCGCGCCAGGCGTGCTGGCCGTAGGCGCGCCGGTGGTCGTTGGCTTCACCCTCGGCCCGGCTGCACTGGGCGGTATGCTTGGCGGTGCGCTGCTCGGCTGTGTGCTGCTGGCGCTGACCATGGCCAATGCTGGTGGGGCCTGGGACAATGCCAAGAAGTATGTCGAGAAGGGTAACCTGGGCGGCAAGGGTTCCGACGTGCACAAGGCCGTCGTAGTCGGAGATACCGTAGGGGATCCATTTAAGGATACCTCAGGACCTTCGATGAATATTCTGATCAATGTGATGGCGATCGTTTCACTTGTGATTGCCCCACTTTTGGTCTGAAAAATAACAACCTCTTAGGTCATTACCCCAAGGATGGATAAGGGGAATGGCGGGGCCGGCGTTAAGCCGGCCTTTTTTTTGTGCTTCAAACGGTTGACAATAGCCTTTTACACGAAGTGAATTGGTTGACTATAAAGAACCGATGGATATTGTCACCAGAACAGCGGTTGAGGCCGATCTTAAGGCAGTGCATGCAATTTATGCGCAAGAGGTGTTGCACGGTACCGCCTCTTTTGAGCTTGATCCGCCGACTCTGGCTTTGATCGCTGAGCGTTGGCAATTGGCCAAGAATGCGGGACTGCCTTACTTGGTGGCGCAGATCAACGACAGGGTCGCCGGTTTTGCCTATGCTTTGCCGTACCGCTCCCGTCCGGCCTATCGTTATACCGTGGAGCACTCGATTTATGTCGAGGCGGATTCGCGCCGACAGGGGATTGGTGCACGGCTTTTTGGTGATCTGATTGAGGCCTGTACCGCTTGGGGCGCCCGACAGATGATTGGCATTATTGGCGACAGCGCCAACGCGGCTTCCATCCGCACGCATGAGCATGCCGGGTTCAGACAAGTTGGCACTCTGAAGAACGTAGGGTGGAAATTCGGTCGCTGGCTGGATAGCGTGATCGTACAGCGTACACTGGCCTCGGGGAATAGCGAGCCGCCGGGAGGATGTCAGTGAGTGTTGTAATGCCGTGCACTGTTGACCACCTGGTGGTCGGGGCCGCGTCCCTTGATGTCGGGTGTACTTTTGTTGCGGATCTGCTGGGCGAGTTGCCGCTGCCTGGCGGGGTTCATCCACAACTGGGCACCCATAACGCCGTGTTGTCGCTGGGTGGATCGGTATACCTTGAAGTGATCGCGATTGATCCTGATGGCAAGACACCCGCCTTTCCTCGCTGGTTTTCGCTTGATAGTGACCAGACCCGGGCCGACCTTGAGGTCAGCCCGCGGCTGCTGACCTGGGTGGTACGCACACCTGTAATCACATCGCTGAAACAACTGGATGCCTATGCTGGTTGCAAAGTGCGCCCCATGTCACGCGCCCACCTGAGGTGGGAATTTGCATTTACTCCCGATGGGCAGTGTCTTGCCGGTGGATTGTTGCCCCAGGTGATTCAGTGGCAGGGGTCTGCACACCCGGTGGACGTGCTGCCACCAGGGAATTGCCAGTTCAGTGGCCTACACGGCGAGTCTTTGGATGCAACCCAGATCAACCTGGCGTTACAGCAGATGGATCTAGATGATTCGTTGCAGTGTGCCGAATCGGATACCGTATCGTTTTGGGCGCTGATTGATACACCGCGTGGATCGGTTCGCCTCTGACGGGCGTTATCGCACTCCAGGGGAAAAAGAGCAGATGCGGGTTGACGCTGGCACCAAGCATGCCAATCTGGATTGGCTGGGAGCGTTACAACTGCTGTCCACATTCCGGCACAATCTTGGTGATCGCTTGCCACAGACCGCAGTTCATAGCGGTACTGAGGTTGATATTTACCAGCCGGACAAAGCACCGCGGGCAACGGCAATCTTTGTGCCCGGTCTTGCGATCCGCGGTCGCGAAGATCCCCGGATCCGGAATCTCGGCTGGGCCCTTTGCGCAACTGGTCTGCGGGTGCTGATCCCGGATGTCCCCAGTATCCGCGCCCTGAAGATATCGGTTGACCAGCCCGACGAGGTACAGCAATTGCTCGAATCACTGGCGGCTGACTCGACCATGGTAACGACACCCGGGCTGTCTTTATTATCTGTGTCGTTCTCTGGCATTTTCGTACTGCGTGCAGCGCTTAGCGCAGTGCTGACCCAGCGGCTGCGCGCTCTGTGCCTGATCGGCAGTTACTTTGATATTGAACGGGTAGCGTCTTTTCTGATCAACTCAGATTGTGCTGACCCCTATGGCCGGCTGATCATTGCCCGCAGTTACTATAGCGATGATGATCCGGCATTGGCGCCGGTGCGCGAAGTACTGTCGCGCTGTGTTGAGGCATCGGCCCTGGACAATGCCGGACCGAGCGACCTGGATGCCCTTTTCGATACATCTGATCCGGTTGAGGCCGGACTGCACCAATTGCTGACCGACCCGCACGAGCGGCAGGGTTTCTGTCGCCAGGTAATCACAATGTTTAATGATTCCTGGTCAGGTTACCGGGTGCCTGGCGATTTCCCGCTCGACATGCCACCGGTGTTTTTGCTGCATGGGCGACAGGACCGGGTGATTCCACCGGAGGAGTCGTGTCGTCTCGCCCAATTACTACAAGACAGGGGTGTCTCACATCGCCTGTGCGTGACCGACTTCCTTGGGCATGGCGACGCTGTTATATCGTTGGCCCGACTGCGTCAGTTGTATCGCCTACTCGCGGGCTTTGCCTGGTTCCTGGGGCATACGCGCGACTGAGATACATCGTGGGATCTCACGTCGATCCCTGCTCGCGTTTGCCGGCGCAGTGCACACAGCAAAGCTGGGTTGGGTCCAGCGCCAGCCGCGCAGGGGCGATGACCTCACCGCAGTCATCACACAACCCGTAGTCGGGATCTTCATCGATACGCACGAGGGTGCGGGCAATGGCTTCGAGCATTGCGTCGCG
>Ga0209403_10004273_pt1 | contig 15625 bp, 12 predicted proteins | sample ArcticOcean_MG_C_8_FD_187440 | JGI IMG/M metagenome (GOLD analysis project Ga0209403, IMG submission 187440) | Marine microbial communities from western Arctic Ocean - ArcticOcean_MG_CB11_86 (SPAdes) (version 2) | ecosystem: Environmental > Aquatic > Marine > Oceanic | place: Arctic Ocean... | reverse complement strand
AGAGGATGTGACTCAGGAACAACTGCATGAAGATGTCTTGAAACATGTCATTAAATATGTGATTCCTGAAAAATATTTAGGTGATTCCACACAGTACCATATCAATCCGACAGGTGTTTTTGTGATTGGTGGACCACAGGGTGACTGTGGTTTGACAGGAAGAAAAATTATTGTGGATACATACGGCGGAATGGGACGGCACGGAGGAGGCGCCTTTTCCGGAAAAGATCCCTCAAAGGTAGACCGCTCTGCTGCCTACGCTGCACGTCACGTTGCAAAAAATGTTGTCGCTGCAGGTTTGGCTTCACGCTGTGAAGTACAGTTGGCATACGCGATTGGCGTTGCGGAACCGGTTTCTGTTTCTGTCGAAACTTTTGGTACCAATAAAATTGAAGATTCAAAAATCATCGAATTAATTCGAAACAACTTTGAGTTGAAACCTGCAGGGCTGATTCGGGAACTCAACCTGCTTCGTCCAATTTACCAGAAAACAGCGGCATACGGACATTTCGGACGTGAGCTTCCGGAATTCACCTGGGAAGCAACCGACAAAGCAAATGATCTGAGAATTCAGGCAGGATTATAAAATATGGTTAGTCAGGATATATTGATCATCAACCGTCTTGGGCTACATGCACGTGCCGCCGCTCAATTGGTACGTTTGGCCAATGAATATCCTTGTGAGATAAGTATTGATAAAGCTGGGCAAGTCTCTGATGCAAAATCTGTCATGCAGGTACTGATGCTTGGGGCTACGCAAGGTACTGCTTTGAAAGTCAATACTGATGGTGATCGGGAGGAAGAAGCCCTAAAAGCTGTTGTTGACTTGTTTGCTGCACGTTTCAATGAGCTGGAATGACGGAAATTATCAGCGGAACAACCAAGCTTTACGGCATAATCGGTTATCCTGTGGAGCATTCATTTTCACCGCGGATGCATAATGCGGCATTTTCCGCACTGAAAATGGATGCCCGTTATTTGGCATTTCCGGTAAAACCGGAGCAGGTTCAGCAGGCTCTTGAAGGAATCCGGGTGCTGAATATTTCCGGAATCAACGTCACAGTTCCGCACAAAAGTTCTGTAATTCCTTACCTTGACGAAGTCTCGCCACTTGCCTTAAAGCTTGGGGCAGTAAACACTATCGTGAATGTGGATGGCCATCTCAGCGGAACCAACACAGATATTTCCGGGTTTGTCCGCTCGCTGGGTGCTTTAAATTTTTCTCCAAAAAACAAAACTGTGGCCGTGCTCGGTGCAGGCGGATCAGCACGAGCTGTGTTGGCGGGACTTGCGGATGCAGGTGCATCACGGATCCTGATTCATAACCGGACTGCCGGACGTGCGGAAAGTTTAGTGACAGAATTTTCTCAAAAATTTCCGAAAACTAAGCTGTCAGCGGTTTCACTGCAAACTGTTCAGGATTCAAATTTGGATCTGCTGGTCAACACAACTACAGTCGGCATGGAATCAGACGCAAGTCCCATGGATTTAAGTCTGTGTGAAAAAATTGAGAATGTGCTTGATCTTATTTACAGCCCCGCAAAAACAAGACTTCTCAGGCAGTCGCAAGAGCTAGGCATTCCTGCGGTCAACGGTTCAGGCATGCTCCTGTATCAGGGTTGTGAAGCATTTACCTTCTGGACTGGAAAACCAGCTCCGGAAACCGTAATGCGTGATCAACTCCTTAAACTTCTTGTGTGAAAATTTTGGAAAAATATCATGCAAATTCCTTTTGAAGTCGATCCTCCTGAAAAAGCCGGAAACAGCACCGCTAAAGTCGAAACTTTAAATCAGCAAAGTCCTCAGAAACCGCAAAGCCCAGCGGAACGTGCATCAAAACAGCCACAAAAACCGCTCACAGTTACCCAGCTGACACGTCAGATTACGCTCCTGCTCGAAGGCAAATTCCGCTCAATGACAGTTGAAGCGGAGCTTTCAAACGTCAAAAAAGCAACCTCTGGACACTGGTATTTTAGCCTCAAGGATGATCAGTCGCAAATCCGCGGAGTGATGTTTCGTAACGCCGCTGCCGGATTACGTTTTGAACCGGAAAACGGTCTTGAAGTTGTGGTGCGCGGAAAGCTCACTGTTTATCAACAGCGTGGTGATTATCAGCTCATGGTTTCTGCAATGGAGCCAAAAGGTCTGGGTGCTCTTCAACTGGCTTTTGAGCAACTGAAAGCTAAACTTGAAGCCGAAGGTTTGTTTGACTCTGAACATAAACGCACCATCCCTTTTTTACCGCGAAAAATTGGAATTGTGACTTCATCCACTGGTGCAGTAATTCACGATATGTTGACTGTACTGGAACGTCGATTTTCTGGAATTCCGGTGCTGTTTTTTCCGGCTGCGGTGCAAGGTGATACAGCTGCTCCTGCACTGGTGGAAGGGATCCGTCACCTGAACACTCTTCGTGAGTCAGCACAGCTGGACGTTTTGATAGTTGGCAGAGGCGGAGGTTCCATGGAAGATTTATGGGCCTTCAATGATGAGAAACTGGCAAGAGCGATTTTTACCTCAGAGATACCCATCATTTCCGCGGTTGGACACGAAACTGATTTCACGATTGCGGATTTTGTCAGCGACCTGCGGGCACCGACTCCTTCTGCTGCACTGGAACTCGCGGTGCCGAACAGAAAGGATTTAAAGTATACTGTCAACCAAAAACAGGAGTTACTACAACGTACAATGCTACAGCAGCTGGACCGGCTCAAGGAATATGTTGAAGCTGTACGCCTGAGATTATCTTCGCCTGATACCATGCTTCAGCAACATGCTCAGCGCGTGGATGACTTGGATTCGTTGCTGCGAGAAAGAACAAAGCGTCAGCTGGAAAATTTGCGTAATCGGATTTCCGGTATTGCGGAAAAACTATTTTTGCTTAGCCCTGGACGTGAATTGGAAACACAGCAGCAAAGCCTGAACCTTCTGCAGGAACGTTTAACACGCGCTATCGGCCTTTTACATAACAAACGGAGCGATTCAGTCCGGCAGCAGATGGATTTGCTGGATAGTCTCAGCCCGCTTTCTGTGCTGCATCGCGGTTACAGTGTAGCGCTGGATAATAAAGGAAAATCACTGCGCTCTGTAAAAGAGGTTCAATCAGGAGAAGAATTGCAGGTGCGCTTGGAAGATGGTACTCTGCAGACAAAAGTGGTTTCAATTAAAAATAAACAAAAAAATTGAGGTATGTTGATGAAAATCGTTACTATTCCCTGTCTGCAGGATAATTTCGCGTATCTGCTGATTTGTCCTAAAACTCAGCATGCGGCCGTAGTTGATCCCTCAGAAGCTGCTCCTGTGATCAATGAAATTGAAAGTCAAGGGGTGAAATTAACCACGATTCTTAACACTCATCATCACTGGGATCACGTTGACGGGAATCAAGAGCTAAAGGCAAAATATCCTGATTTAATTATTTACGGTCATGAATCCGACAGAGGTAGAATTCCTGAACAGACGGAGTTTCTGAAAAGCGGAGATGAAGTAAGTTTCGGCGAACAGAGCGGAACTTTTCTACACAATCCCGGACACACCACCGGAGCAGTAACTTATGTATTCGGTAAAACAGCATTTACCGGAGACACATTGTTTGCGGCAGGTTGTGGTCGGCTTTTTGAAGGTACAGCGGCGCAGATGCATGATTCACTAAATGTGCAAATCAGTGGGCTTGCAGATGAAACGGAACTGTATTTCGGACACGAATATACTGAAGCAAACCTACGTTTTGCTTTGAGTGTTGAATCCGGAAACGTAGAGATTCAGAAAAAACTGGAGATAGTCAGTGCTCTCCGTTCTGCCGGAAAATTTTCCACTCCTACTACTTTAGCAGAGGAACGCCTTACAAATCCTTTTATGCGCTGCACTTCCGCTGAAATTCACGCCTGCGTCAAGTCCAAAGAGCCGCAGCACAATCTTGCCGAAGAAGAAGTTTTCAGAACTTTACGGGAACTCAAAAATAATTATTAAGCAATGAACGCACAGTATCCCTCAGAAAAACAGGCTAAAAAAGTCACTTGGCTGGGTTTCGCTGCCAACCTCATTTTGGCGCTGGCCAAAGGTTTCATCGGTATTATTGCGAATTCATCTGCTTTAATTGCGGATGCCGGACATTCTGTTTCGGATTTGTTCTCGGACGGAATCACGCTCTGGGCGGTGCGTATGTCAGGTATTCCGAAAGATGAAAATCATCCGTACGGACATGGTAAATTTGAAACTGTTGGTACTTTTTTGATCGCTCTTTTACTGCTTTTTACCGGAGTTGGCGTAGCCTGGCATGTATTTAATAAAATGGATGCGCCTGAGGTGCCAGAAACAATCGCACTATGGATGGCTGGAATTGCTATAATCGTTAAAGAGGCGCTTTTTCATGTAACAAGAATGGTAGGCAGACGTTCCGGCAGCAGGATATTGCTGGCAAATGCGTGGCATCACCGCTCGGATGCAATATCCTCGGTCGCGGCACTTGTTGGAATTGCAGGCGCGCAGTGGGGTGTGCCCTTAATGGATCCCATCGCTGGTATGTTGGTGGCAGGGCTGATTATAAAAACTGGAATTGACATCGGTTATGAAAGTATCCGCGAACTAACGGATGAGAATGTCGAAGAAGAAGTCATCAGTGAATTGAATAAAATTATGTCCGGAATTGAAGGTGTTGATCATTATCACGAAATGCGGGCAAGGAGAATGGGACCCCATCTGCTGGTTGATTTGCACATTGAAGTGGACAGTATGATGAGCATTTCCGCGGCGCATCAGGTCGCGGAAAGAGTGCGTCTTGGAATTCTAGAGAAACTCCCTGCGGTAAATGAAGTGCTCGTGCATGTGGACGCAGAAGATGATTTTTTTGGTGAGGAGGGTTCTGAACTTTCTCAGAAGATCGTGCTGATGAGGCCCCAGAGTGAAATTGAAAATGATGTCACAAAAAAGCTGGCTGAAATTCATGAAATTCAGGGCATTACTCATATTTACTGTCATTTTTTGAATCAAAAATTGACTGTGCAGGTTAATATTCTCCTTGATGCCGACATGCGTATAAGTGATGCACAGAAAATTGCTTCTGCCGCAAGGCTTAAAATTGAACAAATTAAAGATATCGACTCTGCAGACCTGCATCTTGAACTCGATGATAATCTGGATGTTGTCTAGACTGATTCTACTGAATGCTTTTCATTGAAGATCGTTAAAAACGTATTAATTATTTTTTGCTGATTGGTAGCCCCTGTTTCCGTTTTGGGTATTAAGAGACAGAGGCAGCTTAAGGAACCAACTCATAAACCTGCAGGTTACGGATCATTCTAGTTTCCCTGAGGGTTTCGATCTCACCTAAATAACGCATCGGCATCTCGAAGCGTTCATAAAAATCGGCTATTCCTCCTTGACATTCCTGCAGTTCACAGACAAAAATGCCACCATCTTTTTTCACGTCCGTAAGCGGACTCCAGAGGTTGCGTTCCGGTTTTTCAATACTGTGCGGCCAAGGCTGGTGCGGCAAATAAAACGATAAAGCAGAGCTGAGTTGATACTCACGTGAAACAATGTATGCGATGTTTGGCGTCCCCTTCTGCACTAGCAGTAGCTGGAGTTGTTCTCCGGTTTTGTCCCAGTCAAGCACACGGGTGAGCCTGTCTGCAGAAACATCCATGGCGGTTTTTTGGATTAATTCCGCAGATTGCTGGAACTCTTCCGTTGAAAGTATTTTGCTCAAATGAACGTTGTACTGAGCTGCACTGAGGAAACGGTCATTATGTTTCCGCAGAGTTTTCATGGTAGATTCTGGAAGCCCCTTTGACTTTAGATAATCATAATTCTTAAGCTCGTACGGCATCCAGTCAAACAATGGATTCAGTGCATGAGTGATGACTGTACCTGTCAACCCGACATTGATTAGAATTCCTAGAGCCAGTAAGCCGTAAAGGGTTTTCGTTTGGAAACGCCAGAGCAGTTCATTGCCCAGTAAAACAGCGATTCCAAGATAAGCTAAGTTTGCCCAGTGAGGATCTGCGATTGTACCCTTCAGGCTCATTAATGTAAAAAAGAGCAGCGGAAAAATGGAAAGCACTGTAAGTACTGATTCGGGGCGGTTTCCATGAGCAAGGTGATCTCTCACCCACCAGATTCCCAGACCTCCCATCAAGGCCCATAAAGGTGAAAACAAGAGCAGATGCCCAAGTGTAAATGCCAAAGTATTTTCACCAAAATCAGCTCCGGAAGTTCCTTTACCAAACTGCCAGCGGAATGAAATCCAATCGTGCTGAGCATTCCATAAAAGTACTGGCACAAAAATCGCGAGTGAAATAATTCCTGCCACATAAAGCCAGGGATTCAAAATTTCTTTGCGTGTTTTGCGGTAAAGTAAAAGGTGCAGAAAAAGTCCTAGGTAAAAAAGCAGCATGATGTACTTTGAAAGTGCGCCAAAACCTGCCGCAATTCCAATCCAGAGCAACCACTTTTTTTCAGGCTGCTGATGAAAACGTATCAACAGAAAAAGCGCCGCCACCCAAAAAATCAGAAAAGGCTGGGTGATGTGCAGAAAGATACTGCCCAGGGTGAAATAAGGCATGCTGCATAAAATCAGCAGCGTTACCAAAGCTGGCTTTGCTCCATACAACCGAAATGTTCCGGTATATGTCAAAGCAATGATACTGATGGTCAGCAGTTGTGAGCCAACTTCCAGAGCAGTTTCGGTATTTCCTCCGATCAGGGTGATGCCGCGAATAAGCCAAGCAATCATCGGAGGGTGCTCATAATACGAAAGACTCAAATAGCGTGACCAAACCCAGTGGTCGAGCATATCTGGATGAGGATTCAAAAATTGATTAACTATAGCGAAAATCAAAAAATGAATTACAAGAATAATGATTGCCGGGGCGTGTTTCAATTTCAAAGTTTCAGAGTAAAAGAAGGCACTCAGGCACTATGGCTTGAGTCCAAAAGTAACAATTAAGAAAAGTGTAAGAGTTTAAACTTAGGTTCACGGCTCGCCTCGACCGTAATAAAAATTATCGCCTGCCCATAGTTAGGAAAAGTTTCAGGCAAACACAATGGACTGTAGATCGAGGTGCCGCTTGGACCATTGTGCAAGCTGCAGACACAGCCAAAGGCGGTTTCCGCATTTTATAGGATCTTCGTCCATGACCATCACATCTTCGAAAAAACGAGTTACGACTGGTTCAATTTTACGTAGCTGTTGCAGATAATTATCTGGGCTCCAGAGAGATTGAGAATCACTGTTGAGAATGGGCTTCAGCGCGGCTAGAAAGTTCTTTTCTTCGGTGAGTTCCATAGCCGATTCGTCCAGTTCATCAGCAATTTTGTCAGCATATTTGCTGCTGATATTTCCGGCACGTACGATTGCTTCAACTGATCTTTTGAACATGTCTGTCTCAAGATGTTCGCTCAAAAACTCTGCAAAACCGAGCTGTTCAATTGCTAAAGCAGGCGTTGCCGTTTTTTCTTGCGGAGACTGAATTCCGGCCGGAGTTTTTAGAACTGCGTCTATCAGGTCGTAGCGTATTCCACGTTCCTGGAGAAACCAGCGCTGCCGCTGATGCAGAAAATCCAGTAAATCATTTTGCAGTTTTGTACGTTCCAGTGACAAATCCTGCTGATCATCAAGCAGACGAACCGCTGCTGAAGTCAATTCGCGAAGGTCGAGCGGTAGCCGTAATCCGAGGATAAGTTGAGTTATTCCCTGCGCAGTTCTGCGTAAAGCATATGGATCAGCCGCACCGGAAGGAATCATGTTCAGCGAAAAAGCTGTGGTCAGCAGATCCAGCTTGTCAGCAAGAGCTGCCGGAACAGACTCTTCGTCTTCTGGTAAAAAGTCTTTTGCGTGGCGAGGATAATAATGTTGCCGAATTCCACGGCAGACCACAGCATCCTCATTTTTTAGCATTGCGTAATTTTCACCCATTAATCCCTGTAATTCCGGAAACTCCTGAACCAACTGTGTTTCCAAGTCAAATTTGCTCAGTTCTGCAATTCTGCGTACATGTTTTTGCTGACTTTCATTGAGCTTCATTTTGCATGCAATAAAAACACTAAGGTCTGCAATGCGCTGAACCCGTTGACCCTGTGTACCTCGCTGTTGAAAAAAGACGACATTATCAGCTTTTTGGCGGAACTCATCCAGTGATTTTTTCTGATCATCGAGGTAGAAAAACCGAGCGTCACTGAGCCGTGCACGCAGTACTTTAGCGTTGCCACGTCTTACTGTGTCAAGCCATTTGCCATCCCCGTTGCGTACTGTAATAAAATGCGGAAGTAATGTTTTTGCGGCGGCACCTAACTTTTCATCTTTACGGAAAACCGGAAAATACCGCTGATGCACAGCCATGCTGGTCACTAATACTTCACTCGGTAGTTCAAGAAATTCTTCTTCAAAATCACCCAAGAGCACAGTGGGCCACTCTACCAAATTTGTGACTTCCTGCAGCAACTTTTCATCCAGTTCAACCTCAAACCCAAATTCCTGTTCAAGTTTTCTGATCTGAGAAACTATGGATTCACGCCGCTTTTCATAATCAGGCATCACATTCAATTGTTCCAACTGCACTTGATAATCAGCTGCATCTTTGAGGAGGCTTTTCCCTGAACTCAGGAAGCGATGTCCACGTGTTTCGTTTCCGGCATCTACCATTTCCAGTTTCAGTGGTACAACAGTATTATTCCAGAGCGAAACTATCCAGCGTATCGGTCGTATAAAGCGCATCCGGTATGATCCCCAGCGCATATTTTTTGGAAAATTCAGCTGCAAAATCCACTGCTCCAGCTGTGCCTGTAGCAGTTCCGGAACAGCTTGTCCTAATTCCATACGCTGCACAAAAAGATAGTCTTTGCCTTCATATTCCCGAAACTCCAGATCAGCGGGATCGACTCCGTTTTTCGCGGCAAATCCCAGCGCTGCTTTGCTCCAGTTATTGTCCTTGTCTTTTGCAATAGCAGCGGGAGGTCCTTTCAGCTCAACACTACGGTCTTCCTGTTTTTCCGGAAGTCCCTGTATTTGAACAGCCAGTCTTCTGGGTGAGGAAAAGGTGCGTAGTTCTTTAAAACTCAACTGGTGCTTTTCGCAGGTTTTCTGCACCAGTGATTTCAATTGTTGAACTGCAGGCAGAATCATCTGTGCAGGCATTTCTTCAAGGCCAATTTCAAGTAAATAAGTATTCACAAAGCAGTAATCACATTAATTGTCAGGAGTAAGTTCTTCCACCCATTTCCGGGCAGCATCGCGGTCATTCATCAAAGGAAAACCGAGTTTGCAGCGTTCTTCAAGGAAGAGTTTTGCGATATTTTGAGAAAGGTTACGTACCCTTCCGATGTAGGCCGCACGTGCAGAAACACTAATTGCGCCTGCCGCGTCAAGCTGATTAAAAGTGTGGGAGCATTTGAGCACATAATCGTAGGCGGGAAAAACCAGTTTTTCCGCAAGCGCACGTCCCGCCTCTTGCTCATAATCATTGAACCAGCGGAACATCAGTTCTGTGTCTGCAACTTCAAAAGTGTATTTTGAATGTTCAAATTCCGGCTGCCGAAAGATTGAAGAGTAACTGACTCCTTTTGTGTATTCAAGATCAAAAACGTCTTCAACATCTTGTAAGTAGGAAGCAATCCTTTCAATTCCGTAAGTCAACTCCGCTGAAACTGGCTGACAGGCAATTCCTCCGACTTGCTGAAAATAGGTAAATTGCGTGACTTCCATACCATCGAGCCAGATTTCCCAGCCGAGACCCCAGGCACCAAGAGTTGGTGCTTCCCAGTTATCCTCGACAAATCGAATATCGTGTTGCAGCGGATCGATGCCTAAAGCCACCAGCGAGGCGAGGTAAAGTTCTTCGACATTATCAGGTGACGGTTTCAGAATTACCTGATATTGATGATGTTGATAGAGGCGGTTTGGATTTTCACCGTAACGTCCATCAGCCGGCCTTCTCGAAGGTTCAACGTAAGCCACATTCCATTCTTCAGGTCCAATCACACGCAAAGTGGTCATGGGATTCATGGTTCCGGCACCGGTTTCAACATCATACGGATTCATCAGCATACAACCCAGACTGTGCCAGTATTCGTTGAGCTGCATGATGATATCCTGTATTGTGTGTGAACTTTTCATGCTGTTTTATCCGGAATAGTTTGAAACAAGTGGCGGTCGCGATACAAAAGTTGTTTAAGAGAAACATGCAGCCAGCGCAGGGCGAGACTGTTTTTATTTTTAATGAGCAGAGCAGAAGCTGTTTTTGCTTGTTCAATTTTTTTATTTTGTTCATTCAAAACTGTTTCCGCATTTTCTCCCTGTTCAATTGCCTGTCTGCATAAATTTTCCAGGTGTGCACGTGCTGCAGCGGTTACAATAAGGTTTTTCGGTTTTAAATAAGAGAGGATAATTTTTGTATTAAATTGAGTTAAATCTTCCGGCTGCTGAAACTTGAAAGGGTTGATCCAGAGTTTTCGCGGAACTTCGCTTAACTTAAGATTCAGTTCTGCAGCAAGGTTTTCTTCTTCACAGAGCAAAAGCGTTCTGGACATTTTTACTTCTGTAGCTGTTTCTACAGCCGTTTCCCATGGCGTACTTTCGGTCAATGCATTGATCAACATTTTGGAAAATACGCATATTTTTTGCAAGACATCCCGTTCCTGCTCGTAGAGCATTTGACTGCTTTCAGCATGTTGAATTGTATTTTCGAGCGACTTTTCCTCAGTCAATAAATAGTTACACTTTTTTTCAAATTCAATTTTCTGTAAAGGCAGCGAAGTAGAATTATTATCCATTTTGAGATCATTCAGATCAACAAAATTTTTGAGAGTTTCTAGGATATGATTCAAATCAGCATGCCAGTCAATCAGGCAGATCTTACTAATTATCTTCTCAGGGAATTCGTCAAGTTTCAACCAGTAGACGGCATCTTTCAGGGGCAGTTGCACGGAATCAGTTTTAATGTGCAATTTAACATTAGTCTGGCCGATCTCGCGGAATAGTTTTTCGAGTAACACATTTACTATCAAGTATTTTCCGGTACCGCGAACTGCTGCGGAATTTACTTTTGAATGTTGCTGAATCTCTTTCAGCCACGTTTTGTGTTCACCGTTCATGTCCTCAATGAGACGTTTGAAAGGAGGATTTTTTATAGTGCATTCGTCAAGGCGAATTAAATGTTCAACCTGTATATTTTCGAAATTCAGTCTCTGTATTGAATTGAAAGGAATTCCCGGAAAAAGATAACAGCCTTTTGCTTCACGTAAAATCCCTGCTACATGTTCCGGAAGAATAATTTTGTCCTGCTTCCGTAAAAAATTCTGCAGCCATATTTTCGGAGCAAGGTCACCATTTTCAGTTTCAAATTTCTGAATGCTGTTCAGGGGAATCAGAGTATTCAACGGTACATCACTTGCGGATTGACGTACCAGTATTCCGAAATGATTTGTGTAGTCCATTGTCTGAAAGTCATTGTCCAAACGAATCCTTGGGAAACTCCGGATGTGATGAGTCAGCAGCATCTCGGGTGCAGAAATCCTAAACTGCATTTTGTTGACCAGTTCAAGAACTGGCTGGAGTTTTAAAAACTCCGATAAATCATGACTCATATCGTCTAGCACCAAAACGTACCGGACATTTTTCTCAGAATTATTCTTTAGCTCTTCCAGTAATTTGATGCAGACTTCCGGAGTTTCGAACGCACCCGGATAAAATAAAACCCAGTCAGCTTTAAGCTTTTTTAACCCCTCTGCTGTTTCCTCAAATTCTTTTGAGTTAATTGCCTGTTCTGCAACTGAATCAACGAACAACTTCCCGTTCAATTGATGAGGAACCTGTTTCTGTAACTGCTTAACTAAAGAATCCCAGTTTGAACTGGTAAAACCAAGGCCGACTAGTTGCATCTTACTGATTAATTCAGACGGTTTGAGAGGCGAAAATGAAATGCCAATAATACCATGTTTTCATGAGGATGTAAATTTTCTTGACTTATCAAAGCTCAAAAATGGAGAATGAATTGTAAAGAAAAAAAATGTTTAAATTAAGAAAGTAGTTTGTGAGTGATCAAATCAAAGGGCTGTGCTTCGCATTGCTCGCTATGATGGGCGGAGGGCTTTACGCAATTCCATACCGTTTAAGTTTAGATACTGTTGCACCTCTGCCTGTAATCTGGGGTGTTTTCCTCTGGGCATTTCTGTTTTCCATACCTGGTGCCTGGTTTGCACGACATCAAAATAAATTTTCCTGGAAAATTGCAGGTATCACTCTTGCCACTTCTCTGGCAGGTCTGCTGGGCAATTATGCCATTTGCCAGGCTTTGAGCCAGGCTTCACCGACACTCATGGTTTTAGTAAGTAGAATTGAAATTATTTTCGCGATGCTCCTCAGTTGGATGTTTTTGAAAGAGTTAGTCAGCATCAGAATCTGGATGGCAGTGATCGTAATTGTCGGAGGTATCATCATGATGAAAATGGACTCATTGAGTTTTGAATTAAAAGTTTGGTCTTCATTCCTCTGGGCTGTTACTGCAGCCTTCAGTTTCGCGTCAATGCAGGTTATGGCCAAAAGTATTATACATGAAATAAACCCGCAGGTTTTGAATGTTTCACGCTTAGCAGTTGCGCTTGTTATGCTCTGGAGCCTGACGGAAGTAAGAAGCGGGGTTGCGGATTTACAAAGCAGTGAGTGGAAATGGTTAGCGCTGGCTGCCTTTTGTGGTCCATTTATTGGACGTGTATCTTATACTTATGCTTTACGTTACCTGACTGTTTCAAAAGCGGTTATCATTGGTTCTTTTTCACCGGCCACTACACTTTTGTTTGAATTCCTCGTTTTTGGTACACTCATCAGCAGTTATGAAGCATTAGGAGGAACAATAATGCTGACGGGAATTCTCTTGGTTTTCCTTCCCGGATTACGCCAAAATGTCAGCAGTTCAACAATTAATGTTGTGAAATAAAACCAGAAGCAGGTTAGTGGGTTTAAGAGTTTTTGCGATACATTTTTTTTAATCAACTGAGTATTCTAAAAATCAATGGAAATAATAATCATGGGAGGCGGAGTCGTAGGTGTTACGACTGCATATCAACTGCTTAAAGATGGTCATCAAGTGACTGTGCTTGACCGTCAGCCTCCAGCAATCGGCGGCGCGAGTTACGGTAATGCCGGACTGATTGCGACTGGACACGCTATCGCGTGGGGTTCACCAAAAGCACTGAAAATATGGTTCAATTCCTTATTTCATCAGGATCCTGTTTTCCGGATGAAATTTCGAACTGACCCTCAATTTCTACGTTGGGGGTTGAAATTCCTTACCCAGTGTACTCATTCAAGAGCCAAAATAAATTCTCTGGCTAAACACCGGATTTCAGTATATTCTCAGAAAATATTGACAGAAACTGCAGCAGATACAGGTGTTCAATATGAACAAAAAACTACAGGACTACTTTATCTTTACAGGAATCCGGAAGCGCTTGCTGCAGGAGCAGAACACGTTAGTTTACTGCAGGAGGTCGGACAAGAACTGGAAATAGTCGGAAAAGAACGCGCACTGGAAATAATCCCTGAACTGGCGGATTCTCAGGATGAGATTGCCGGTGGTGTCTTTTCTCCAAACGATGAGTCCGGAGACTCCAGAATATTTACGGAACAGTTGATGGAGGTCTGCAGATCAATGGGAGGCATTTTTGAGTCCGGAGTTTCGATTGAGAAGCTTGATTCTTCCGGAACTGAAATAAAACGGGTTGTCACCAACCGTGGTGTTTTCAGCGCAGACCGTTATGTGCTCAGTTTGGGAGCATGGAGTCCGCTGCTTGCACATAAATCATTGGGAGTAAGACTTTCTGTTTATCCGGTGAAAGGTTATTCCATTACAATACCTGTTGAAAAAGGGCACACTCCTCCGCGGACAGGAGGTTTACATGAAGAAGATTTATTGGGATTTTCACCGATGGGAGACCATTTCAGGGTCAGCTCTGTATCGGAATTCTGCGGTTACGATCTTGGACATACTCCGGAAGATTTTGAACACATCCTCAAAACCGCAAAAAGGCTTTTTCCAAATGCAGGAAATTACAACAAAGTGGAATTCTGGTGCGGCTTACGACCGATGACTCCTGAAGGTACTCCCATTCTCGGAACAGGCCGTCACTCAAATTTATTTTATAACACAGGACACGGACACTTAGGCTGGACTATGTCTTGTGGAACAGCTCGGCTTACAGCAGATTTAATTGCCGGTAAAATTCCTGAAATTTCAATTGAAAAGATGGGAGTTCGTTGAAGTTAGACTGCAACGAAAAAATCTGTGTGGTTTTGGCTTAAAGAAGTTGGCTTAGGCCCAATTTCCATACACGATCATTGCCCTGCAAATCCGGAAGGAAGGTGGAGGATTTCCAAACCGGATAATTCTGTTTAAGTGAGCTCAAGTCTGCCTGTTGATCAAAACCGATTTCGAGTAGCATCTCTCCATCCTTTGCTAATAGACTGGGAGCCGTTTCAAGCAGGTAGCGGTAAAAAGACAGTCCATCCGGACCGCCGTCAAGAGCAGTGTGAGGTTCATACTGCGCTACATCAACCTGCAGACTTGAGATGGTGTCGCTGGGTATGTAAGGCGGATTGCTGATGATGAAATCCAGTTTTGCTGCAGGACTAAATTTTGAAAATAAGTTGCTCTCAACTAGCTCGATACGGTTATTTCTTGGGGAGAGCAGGGATTCATGACGCTGCAAATTTCGGGCAGCTACCTCCAAAACATCCACTGTACAATCAACTGCAATAATGTGAAGGTTCTTAAGTTCTGCACAAATTGCCAGTGGGATTGCGCCTGTGCCTGTGCCGAGTTCTCCAATCAGGCACTTTGAATCAGGATGATTATTTTGACGTTTCCGGATTTGCTCAACAGCAATTTCAACTAGTGTTTCTGTATCAGGACGGGGAATTAAGGTGTTTTTGTTCACCTCAAGTGTCAGTGACCAGAACTCCTTTTCGCCTGTTAAATAAGCAATAGGACAACCAACAGCACGTTGCTGAACTAATTCGCGATAAGCTCCTCGTTCCTTCTCATTCAGTGGCTGGTCTGCCCGAAGATATAGATCTAATCGCGGACAATCCAGCACAAATGCCAGTAGAAGTTCAGCATCCAATCGCGGAGAGTCAGGCCGCATTTTCTCAAAATGCCCTTGGGTCCAATTCAAAATGTCCGCTATCGTCCATTGGTCAGTGGTCACCACTTTATTTACTAATGGTTAAATGTTAAAGGTGGATGTTGCAGCTTTGAAGATAAAAAAACACACTTACATTTCTACTTTAATGATGTGCAGTAATTTAGGAAAATAAAACTTGAATGTTGAACTTTAGAAGTCTAAATGTCTTACTAGTTTGTCTTTCCAGCAAAAGAAAAAATGCCTAACTTATGAGGGCTTTATCAATAATAATCAGTGCATGATTTTCAAAGAATCATGTGCGTTGAGCAAGATTCTTTGTGTATTATCCCAATCAAGACATGCATCTGTCACAGAAACTCCATACTTCATTTCCATTGAAATGGGCTGATTCCCACCATTGATATTACTTTCGATCATTGTACCGATGATAGATTGGTTACCGTCTATAATTTGCAGAATTAAATTTCTAAGCACTAGTTCCTGCCGGCCA
>Ga0209403_10004271_pt1 | contig 15629 bp, 18 predicted proteins | sample ArcticOcean_MG_C_8_FD_187440 | JGI IMG/M metagenome (GOLD analysis project Ga0209403, IMG submission 187440) | Marine microbial communities from western Arctic Ocean - ArcticOcean_MG_CB11_86 (SPAdes) (version 2) | ecosystem: Environmental > Aquatic > Marine > Oceanic | place: Arctic Ocean... | reverse complement strand
CGAGGACGCGTGACCGATGAACACATCCGCGCCTTCAAAGCCCTTTGCAAGGGGGAGGAGTACGACGGCTCGATCACAAGCACCGCGGGCATGACATTCTTCCCTCGGCCGTTGCAGACGCCGTACCCACCCATATGGATAGGCGGCAACTCAAAAGCAGCAATGCGACGAGCAGCACGCCACGGCGATGCCTGGCACGGAATCGGGCAAACTCCGTCCGAAGTCGCCAGCACCAGAAAAGCCATTGAGGCACTGTGCGAAGCGGAAGACCGACCAGCGTCGGAAGTAGCAATAACCCTCCGATCAACTCTCCTCCTGGGGCGAGAAATGTTGGATGAAGCCGGCCAACGCAAACCTCTCAGTGGTAATCCTCAGCAGATACGAGATGACCTCGATCAATACCAGGACGTCGGTCTCGACTATCTCGTCCTATCCATTGACCAATCAACAGAAGATGACACCGCGAAAGCAGCCATTAGCTTCGCAAAGCTAGCGAACCTGTAAGTCGGACACCAGTCTCGTGAGGAATGCCTTCCGGAGCCGATCGAAGGGTGATATTCCGGCATCCACCAAGAGCGCGAATTAAACTCGTAGGGGCAGGTTTAACACCTGCCCCTACCATCAACCATTGAACGTGCCTATCCGCTACGCCTGATCCAAATACGTCCCATCGGGCATACCCGTCATCAGCTTCATGGACTCCGCCATCATCTCTTCCGAAATGCTGGCAATGAACGCCTGATGGGCGTCACGGGAGGACCACTCCTCAATTAACACCACGGATGTCGGTGAATCCTGGTCTGTGTACATGTCAAAGCCGGAGCAGTCAGGGTTTGCAAGGATCATGTCCTTCCAACCCTTCGCCGTCGCTAGGAGTTCCGTCTCTTTGCCGGGTACTGCGTCGAATCGGTTTATGAGAATAGTCATATCAGTTCATTTTCCTTACTGAGATATGTGGCGAGGAGTGCCGTTTTCGACCCCTTCACCAATACGACGAACGAGCTTTCTCGAAATCGACACCCCGGATTTATGACTGGGGCATCTCTGGCATTTCGATTACCGGTCGCACCTCAATCGCGCCATTCGAAGCGTGCGGAATCTTCGCCGCTATCTTTATAGCGTCATCAAGGTTGTCTGCATTGATCACGTAGAGACCACCCAACTGCTCCTTGGTCTCTGCAAACGGCCCGTCGCTGGCCACTGTTTCGCCATCTCGCACGGCGACGGTGGTGGCGGTGTCCGTATCCTGTAGCGCGATCCCGCTGCTGATATGGCCGGACTGCGTGATCTCCTCAGTGAAGGCGAAGTAGGACTGCATCAACTCCTGCATCCCAGCCTCATCGCGCTGCTGATCGACCTTCTCGTCCCGGTAAATGAGTAATACGTACTGCAACTGTTGGTCCCAAATCTAAGTCCGCGACTGCGCGGCATTATCTAACGTGTTCGTCTACACGACGAATGGGAGAACGGGGAATCGACAGGCCTGACGTCTATTCCGACTCAATGAGCCCGGTTACATCAGTTCGTAGTTGACTGAGCCGAGTCTGGATCACATCCCAAACTAGCCGACTATCTACATCCGCGTATCCATGGATCAGGATGTTTCGGAACGCAATGATTCGGCGATGCTCACTTATCGATGCTGCGATCTCAGGCTCGATACGGGCTAACTCTGAAATTGCCTCACCGATCACCTCAAACTGCCGCTCGACCGCCGACCGCATCATGTCGTCGAACTCATAGTTGACGAACGTTTCGCCGTCAGTGAACTGCTCTATGAGCCCCGCTGCACGATCGATATCGAACAGGTACTTTTTAGCCTCAAGCCGCAGACACAATGGATTTTGTGCTCTCGACACTTTCGAGGAAGTAGGGGTTCTTGATGGCTGATGCCACGACAAGGTCTATCGGCCGACTGAACAGACGTTCCAGCGATTCCAGCAGCCCAAAATAGGCATCGGCGTATCCACCGGTTGTGAATGCCCCGAACTCCACCAAGAAGTCCAAATCGCTGTCTGCGGCCAAACTATTTTCATTAGCTGCGGAGCCAAAAAGATCAAGGCGAACTACGTTGTACTGCTTGCACAACGATTCAAGCTTAGAGGAATGGTTTTCTACGAGACAATTCACAGCAGACTCCCGATTAACAGGTTAGCCCATACCTCGACATCAGGAGATTGGCAAATCCAGTACCAGGTTTACTGCGGTTACCACCAGATCTTGCCTTCTACGTCTTTCTTCATGTCCTCGTAATCGCGGTCGAAAAGACCCGTGGACATGTACTTCCAGCCGCCGTCCGCAAGCAGACACACGATCTTCCCGGAGTCCATCCGCTTAGCCCACGTGCGAGCGCCTGCAACCACTGCCCCGGAGGAAAAACCTGCAAACACGCCGGTCTGCGACAGTAACTCTCGGGTCCAGAAGAGCGCCTCGTCAGACTCAATCATCAGTCTGGCGTCTAGCTCTTCAAGCTTCAAAATTGGTGGAATAAACCCGTGCTCAATGCTGCGGAGTCCTTGAACTACCTCATCGGGGTGGGGCGCCACGGCTACGGTTTTGATATCAGGGTTGTGCTCTCGCAATGCGCGGCCAACGCCCATCAGCGTGCCACCCGTACCGAGTCCCGCCACAAACGCATCGATGTTAGGCAGATCACGCACTATCTCCGGGCCAGTCGTCTCGTAGTGAGCGCCGGGATTCGCTTCGTTGCCGTACTGATACAGCAGCACGATTTCTGGATTCTCTTCGGCGATCTTCTTGGCGACAAGAATGGACTCGTTAGTGCCCTCCGTACCATCGGAAAACACTACCTCAGCGCCAAACGCCTTCAGTAGTTGCACCCGCTCTGAACTGACCGACTCCGGCATCACAGCTCTCAAATTGTAGCCGCGCACCCGGCAGATCATCGCCAATGCGATGCCAGTGTTGCCGCTTGTTGGCTCAACAATCGTGACGCCGGGCTTCAGCAGGCCATCCCGCTCAGCGGCAAGGATCATCTGGCGCGCGACCCGGTCTTTCACGCTGCCCGATGGGTTGGCGCCCTCAAGCTTGGCGTAAATCTTCACTTCTGGGTTTGGACTTACGCCAGATATATCAACCAGCGGAGTGTTGCCAATCGCGTCGATGATGTCCGCGCTTACGTTGCTGGTGATGTGAGCCGTGCTTAGATTCACTATCAGTGATGCCCTCGCGGAACCGGCGGCACGATGGCCGCCGGTCCACTCGATTCAAACTCTAGTTATTTGCTAGACGCCGACTGGGTCGACCGGAGGTGCAACGCCGCAGAACTGTTCGTAGTCGATCAGTTCTGTGACGGACGGGTTGTCGCCGCAAAGTGGGCACTTGCTGTTCTGGCGTACCTTCACAATGCGAAAGTCCATCGCAAGCGCATCAAGCAGCAACATGCGGCCTGACAGCGTTTCGCCGATGTCAAGGATGACCTTGATCACTTCCGTTGCCTGAATGGTGCCAATGATTCCTGGCAGAGCACCTAGAACTCCGGCCTCAGAGCAGCTTGGAACCTCACCAGGTGGTGGCGGTTCCGGGAAGACACATCGGTAGCATCCGTTTCCGGGAAAGTATGTTGAAGCCTGCCCGTCAAACAGAAGAATGCTTCCATCAACCAGCGGCTTACCCAAGAGGTACGACGCGTCATTGATCAAATATCGGGTAGGAAAGTTGTCCGCCCCGTTGACGATCACATCGTAATTTTCCATGATCCCCATGGCGTTATAGGAGGTGATTGGCTCTTCATGAAGAATTACCTCCACACCCGGGTTGTACGCGTTCAGCGTTTCTTTAGCGGAATCAACTTTGGGAATGCCAATATCTTTGTCCTGGTGAAGGATCTGCCTCTGAAGGTTGCTCAGATCCACCGTGTCGAAATCTACGAGCCCAATGGTGCCTACTCCCGCAAGAGCGAGATAGAGCGCCACCGGCGACCCGAGACCACCTACGCCAACGATAAGGACTTTTGAATCGATCAACTTACGCTGACCAACGCTGCCTACGTCGGGCATGATGATGTGACGGCTGTACCGCCCCACCTGATCCGGGGTGAGCGCTTGACCTTGTGCCATGTGCTTTACTTCCTGACCACTACGAATTTTTTTGTCTGCTTCATTAGATACTTCAGATGCCGTTTGAGATTCTTGGGATGATCTTGAATTGCCAGGAATCTCTGGGCACTTGAAGCGTGGTTGCCTAATAATACTCCGCCGCGTGCATTTTTTGAGCGACCTAAGAGGTGGTATCAGGCTGGAGTTGCGACCAGATTCTGCTGTTTGGTTGCCAGATCGGCAACGCTTGTCTTACTGAGAACATCCAGCAGAACCTGCTCAACATCGCTCCAGAGCTCTCGCTGCGAACAAGCGCTAGAGAGCGTGCAATCATCCGGGGAGTGGAGACAACCAACAGGCGCGATTGACCGATCAAACGCCTGAACCACCTCCGCCACAGAAATCTGGTCCGCCGCCATTGCCAGCATGTGGCCGCCCTTGGGCCCGCGCCTGCTCGTCACCATCCCATTTCGAGACAGCGTATTGAATAGCTGGACCACAAACGCTTCTGGAATTGCCTGTCGCACCGCTATATCGCTGGATGTGACAGGACTATTCTCTGGTTGTTGTGCTAGATCGATCAGCATGCGTAAGCCGTAATCGACTTTGATTGGAAAGAGCATGACATCCCCCAATGGCCTGAACACGTCGAGATGGGCAAACAGGCGTCTAAATGAACCTCAACGTGAGACGAAAGTATACCATCCAATTCAGACCAAATAGGTCGGGATTAAGAATTTGGCGGCACGATCATTAGTTAGAAAGACACTCACCAAACCCCTCGCCCACGTGATACGATTTTTAGGTTGCGCGGAGAGTGATGATTCTCAACCGCCTAATCTTGATCTCAAATACTCAGCGAAGCATCCCGGCGCGTACGCTGGCCGGACACTTCACACCCAGAACAAGTAATAGATAAATAATGCCTGCACTATCACTCGAAACAGCCCCGCGAACCTCCCTTGGCCGCAAGAACAAAGCTCTGCGAAGAAGTGGCCTCACGCCACTGCACCTTTACGGCCCGGGCGGTGACCCACTCATTCTCCAGGCTCCTGCCCCCATTGTCCGCAAGCTGCTAGTGAGCGCAGGCAAGACAACCGCCGTCAACATTGCTATCGAAGGCACAGACGGTGAGGAACTGAGCTTTGTACGTGACGTGGCGGTTCATCCTGTTACAGGCGAGATACAGCACGTAGATTTTCTGCGAATTCACGCCGACCGCAAGGTGGAGATCCCAGTTGAGATAACCCTTGTTGGTGAGGCTCCCGCAACCCGTGGTGGTGCGGCGCAGATCAACCATGTGACCCGTTCTCTTATGGTTCTAGCGTTCCCCCTGAGAGTACCGTCTGGCATTGAAGCTGACATCACCGGACTTGAAGAAGTTGGCGACGTCCTGCGTGTCAGTGACCTAACTCTTCCGGACGGTGTTGAAGCCACAGCCCACCCTGATGATGTCGTCGCACGTGCTCAGAAGCAGCGTGAGGCTGAGGTCTTTGAGGTTGTTGGTCTTGAAGCTGCAGGTGTTGAGGGCGAAGAGGGTGCCGAAGGCGAGGCCGCTGAAGGTGCCGAGGGTGAAGACTCAGGCGACGACGCCTAACCCCCTTATTTGGTTCCTAGCGTGGGGTTCCCAGTGTGGCTTGCCCGGGCAGGCCGATACGCTTGAATTCGAAGCGCGGTTTTACATGCTCACTTCACGTTTTCTTGATGTTCGCGTAGTTAAATCTATGTAGTTCGAAAGCGGCCCTCAAGCCAATCGCCTCACTGGGCACCATGTCTTGAGAGTTCGCGAATGAAATCTCGCGCAGCGGCTCGTAATTTGGTATTCAGCATCTAAAACGCCAAACCAATTAGCCAGCCCGTTCCGCATAGTCCATATGCATGGGGACGAACATGAAAACAGTACGCATCAAATCACTCATCCTGCCAGTGGTCGGAATCACCGCTCTGGCCGCAGTTGCCTGCACCGGCAGCGGCACGTCAGAGGTGATCGTCAGCAATCCGGCACCAACGCCAGCGATTCAATCGATCGCAGCAGTTGACGTTGACCCGATCACCTCTGCGCCGGTCACGCGATTTACCAACACAGACGTCACACCACCGCAAGTCGCCTCAGACGGGCCAATCTCCGCACAGGAAGTCATCGATACTCTCACACCATTGGAGATCCTCCAGGCGGAAGAAGAGGTAATCGCCGATCTCTATGATAGCGTCCTCGCCTCAACCGTCCAGATTAAAGTCTTCGTACAGCGCGCAGACGGTGTATTTGGAACACCTTCCGGCAGCGATCCAGCACAGCCTCGGGGTTCCGGCTCAGGGTTCGTGTGGGATAAAGATGGCCACATCGTCACTAACCACCACGTCGTCGCAAACGCAGACGCAGTGCGTATTCAATTCTCAGATGGCACCGATGTTGAGGCGGAAATCCTGGGTACGGACCCGGATTCAGACCTTGCAGTACTGAAGGTTGATCTACCGAAGAGCTTCCTGCAGCCAATCTCTATTGGTGACTCAAATGATCTCCGACCCGGTCAAGTAGCGCTCGCTATCGGTGCCCCTTTCGGTCGTGACTTCACACTGACCCGTGGAATTGTCAGCGCCCTTGGCGAGACGATTGACAGCCCAACTCAAGGCTACTCAATCCCAGACGCAATCCAGACGGATGCCTCAATCAATCCCGGCAACTCTGGCGGCCCGCTGTTCAACAGTGATGGTGAAGTAATCGGCATCAACTCGCAGATTCAAACTCGCACCGGCACAAACAGCGGCATCGGCTTCGCCATTCCAATCAACCAGGCCAAGCGTGTAGTTCCAGCGATCATCGAAGATGGAAAGTACATCTACTCCTGGCTTGGCGTGACAGTTGGAACCATCGATGCAATTGAAGCTGAGAACCTGGGCCTACCGCTCAACACACGCGGTGCACTGATTGATCGCCTGATCCCCGGCGCACCTGCCGAAACCGGCGGACTTGAGCCAGGTGACATCGTCACGGCCATAGATGGCACAGCTGTTCAGAGCTTTGAAAGTCTGATCGGATACCTCGCCGCTCAGACACGCCCCGGAGACGTAGTCACCATGGACCTCCTCCGTGATGGTGATGAAATCCAACTAGAAGTAGAACTTGGTGAGAGGCCAGGCAGCTAACACTCCTCCAGAGCTGCAACCCACTCACAGGGGGCTGAAGCGACGATCGCTTCAGCCCCTTTTTCTCTGGCTCGCATCTGATCACCCTCTCGCGCATCGGATGTTTATGTGTATAATTGTGACTAAATGCACAAGGTGATATATGATCCGTCGTGATATGAGTAATTTGATTTCAAGCGCCAAGTGTCTCTGTACATGTCTGAGCCCTGTGAGGGTTTCCGGCTAGTCGCGCACGCATAGTAGTAACTACCACCCCTCGCAGATGATCTATCAGCGGGGGGTTTTTGTTTGTACAGAATTTCATTTTGATACCAAGAGTGAGGAAGCATGACAACGAGTGAACGAGTAGAGATCAGCGACCAGGAGCTGGCAACGCTGAATGAGCGGTTTGAGTCAGCATCTCCACAGGAGATCATCAGGTGGGCGGACTCAAAGTTCGGCTCAGAACTGGTTCTGATGTCCAGCTTTGGACTTGAAGACGTTGCAGAGTTCGACATGTTCTGGCGCATCAATCCCAACGCACGGGTGATGACCCTGGACACGCTTAGACTACCAACTGAGACCTACACGCTGATGGACCGTATTCAGGCCCGCTACGACGTAAAAATTGAGGCGTACACACCAGCCATGGACTCAGTGCAGGAAATGGTTCAGACAGAGGGCTACAACCTCTTCTACAAGACCATTGAGAATCGGAAACTCTGTTGTGGTGTTCGCAAAGTCGAGCCTCTCAACCGCGCGCTCAACACCGTTGGCGCATGGATCACAGGACTCCGTCGAGACCAGGGCATGGCCCGTGGCGAAACTGCGATTGTTGAGCGGGATGAGGCCCACAACAACTTCAAGATCAACCCGCTCTCAAACTGGTCATTCGATCAAGTGCAAGAGTACGTAAAGGACAACACCGTTCCATACAACGAACTGCACGACCAGGGCTTCCCAAGCCTGGGCTGTGATCCCTGCACCCGTGCCATCAAGCCAGGCGAAGACCTTCGAGCTGGCCGCTGGTGGTGGGAGTTGGACCCTGACGCAAAAGAGTGCGGACTCCACGTCGTGGAGAAAGCAACCCGATAGGGGTAGGTGTAATGACCTTCAGAACTACTCAGAAATCGCGACTGGCGGCGGCATTTGACGCCGTCCGTCGTTGGGTGGCTCAGCGGATCCCCGCCGACCCGCCACTCCAGTAACGCTACAGCCGAGATGACACCCGGACGGGCGGCCAAGAGCCGCCCGTTTGTCCGCGGCTTTGACGTTTAAAGCTGCATCAATTTAGAACCTGACAATGAGAATGGATTAAACAATTAATGATCGCTCCCCACGGCGGAACACTGGTTAATAGAGTCCTCAGCCCTGAAGCTGAGTCCGAACTGAAATCGAAGGCGTCAGAGCTTCCTTCAATCACGCTCAATAACCGCGAAGTATCAGATCTCAAGATGATCTCCATCGGGGCATTCAGCCCCCTCGATGGCTTTATGCGGAAGGATCAGTACGAAGGCGCCGTAAACGACGCTCATCTGCCCGGCGGCATCCCGTGGACAATCCCCGTGACGCTCTCAATAGAAACCGCAACGGCGGACGGACTTTCCGTTGGCGCTGAAGTTGCGCTCAAAGACACAGGCGGCGCCGTGGTTGGCTCGCTCACTCTTGATGACAAGTTCGGCTACGACGCCAAGCTGGAAGCGAGAGAGGTCTACCGCACAGAGGATGAGGCGCACCCGGGCGTTGCAAACGTCTACTCCCAGAAAGAAGTGATGCTGGGCGGCGCAGTCCGCGCCATCAGAGAAGCTCCCGCTGACGTCTACGCTGAAACAGACCGGACACCCGCGGAAACACGAGCTATCTTCGAAGCAAACGGGTGGAGCACTATCGTCGGCTTCCAGACCCGGAACCCAATCCATCGCGCTCATGAGTACATTATGAAGTGCGCTCTGGAACTGGTTGACGGACTCATGGTTCACCCACTGGTCGGTGAGACGAAGTCCGGCGACATCGACGCCGAAGTTCGTATGCGCTGCTACAACGCGCTCCTGAGCGCCTACTACCCCGCCGACCGCACGCTCCTCTCCGTACTCCCCGCATTCATGCGTTACGCCGGCCCCAAAGAGGCGATCTTCCACGCCATCGTCCGCAAGAACTACGGCTGCTCACACTTCATCGTAGGCAGAGACCACGCCGGAGTTGGCGACTACTACGGTACGTACGATGCACAACACATCTTTAGCGAGTTTGACCCAGCCGCGCTAGACATCTCTCCAATGATGTTTGAGCACTCCTTTTACTGCACAGAGTGCGGTGGGATGGCCACGGCGAAGACATGCCCACACGGCAATGAGAGCCACGTCTTCCTGAGCGGCACGAAAGTGCGCGAAATGCTCCTCGCCGGTGAACGTCCCCCAGCAGAGTTCAGCCGTCCAGAGATCGCGGACATTCTCATCGAAGCCGCCCTGGCGGAGCAGTCCTGAACTCCTGAGTCCCAACTACCGGTGACCCGTCTGGCTCATACAGATGAGCCAGACGGCACGCGGGGATGACTGAATCTGCGCCTGTTTATGGGTGCTGCATCGCGTAATAATCGTGAAGCGACCATAAAAAGTAATGAACAGGAGAGGCACCTTCACACCGAGGTGATCGGGCGCAATCCTGATTCAGTCCCAAGATGAACAAGCTCATCATGACAACGCAGACAAAGTTACCACAGCTGATTCACAGCACGGCCAGCGCCGCTGCCCAGCATCGGATTCGCACCGGACTCTACGGGCTGGTCGCGCAACTGCTTCTGATCATATTTATCGTCTCCTCCTTCTCCGCAGGCCCGCTGTTAATCGTCGCCACCCTGGTAGCAATGGCACCAGCGGCGACCGTACTCGTACTCTGGATCGCGTCGCCAATTCAGCCACCTCTCGTGCACTCCGATATAGAAGTCGAGCGCGCGCTGGAGCACGAATTACCAGAAGCCGACCAGTCACCAGAGTCACCAGAAGACAACACACCAGAAGACCCCGAAGAGCCATCAATCTCTGACTACATCGAAGTGGTCGCAGATCACGTACTGGATATCGTTCCCTACACTCGACTTCTGGTCTTCCTCTTTAAGGGAGACGATGACGAGGATCTGATCTTTGAACGCGAACTCCCGTCAACGCAATCTGAAAACGCAGGTAACCTCCAGTCCGGCCTGACCGTCCCCGTCCACATGGCGGGAACCTCATGTGGTCGCATGGTGATCTTCAGCGATACGGAAAGCGCATACTCCTCTTCAGATCTTGATTCCCTGGAAACAATCGCTCAAAATCTTGGGCCAGGCCTCACCGTATTGATGGAACAGCGCCTAGAAGCGAGTCCAAGTGGCGACTCACTAGATGACGCAACGGGCCTGGTCGTCGAAAACGAGTTCCTGAAAGACCTGGTCGAGGATCTCCAAACTGCCAATGGAGAGCTTTCCTCTGCAGTGGATGATCTGGAGTGGCGCAACACCCAGATCCAATCATCCCGAACACGACTTGTAGAAGCACACGAATCTGCCAAACGAGCCGTTGCAGAAGAACTGCACGGAGCGGTGCAGACAAAGCTCTACGCCGCATGGATTCAGCTCCGAGACATCGAGCGCAAGCTGGAAGAAGAGCACCCAGAGGAGTCTTCCGCCATCGCCACAATCGCATCTAATCTCGACGAGATCCGTGAAGAAGACATCCGAATGCTCTCTCACCGTCTCCACCCAAGCGTCATCAGACTTGGTCTTGGCTCCGCGCTCAGGTCACTTCGCGACAACTATGAGAATGTTCTACCAATTGATCTCGATATCTCAGAGCGATTCACTGAACTGGAACCAACCGGTCAGTCTCGACTCCCCAAGAACCTGAGACTTGGTCTCTACAGAATCGCTGAACTGGCATCGGAAACGTCCTGAAGCACGCCAGCGCGGACAACTGTGTTATCGAACTCGATCTACCTGATCCGATGGTCATCGCCATGAAGATCACCGACGACGGCGTTGGATTTAGCGAAAATGCCCGCGTCCCACAGGGCATCGGCCTCGCCACCATGGACGACTACGCAGACTCGCTTGACGGTCACCTCACAGTGATATCGCTGCCCGGGAAAGGCACTAGTCTTGAAGTCATCATGCAGGTCTCCGAGCTTGAGGGCAGCGACGACACAGAAGGCGGTCAGCAGGCCATCGGTATGCTAGTGGATATGCACTGGGCAGAGCCCCACCAAAAGACCGCCACCTAGAGGCATCCCCGTGCCACACCGCCCCGACGCCCCCATCGCAGTTACGCGAAAGGTGCTACGGGCTGGCTCACATACTTGGTGGCGTTAACTCGCTTTGTCATGAGCCTCGCGCAGGCTAGATTTGTATTTGCGGGTAACCCTATACGTCAATCACGGGTGATAAATGCTGAGAGTTCTTCTCGTCGACGACCAGGCGCTATTTAGAGACATCGCCAAAAATATGTTCTCGTCTGTCGAAGAGTTTGAAGTTGTTGCAGAAGCAGAAGATGGCGCAGATGCCCTGGTTGCATATGTTGACCTGAGACCAGATCTGGTTCTCATGGACGTCCAGATGCCGAAAGTAAACGGCCTGGAAGCAACCAAACAGATATTGCATGGCAATCCAGAAGCCAAAGTCGTCATTACAAGTATGCGATCTGAGCCAGAGTACCGGCGCCTCGCGCTGGACACAGGCGCTCTGGGCTTCATCGCCAAGCGAGACCTCAGCATCAGCGCGCTCAGAGATGTTCTTAGAGGAACCCTCCCCGCAGCCGCCTGACCGCGCATATCAGCACCAACAAAACGGCCACTTCATGTGGCCGTTTTAATTTGACCGCAATATCTGACCCGCAGTTCCTTGATCGGCGATAACATACGCCAACCCAGAAACACCCAGATACACTCGGATACACTCAGAAACACGGCACCCTGAACCTGCCCACGATTGCGAGTCGATACCAGCATGATTGTTGACGTTCACACCCATCCGCCCAGCCACAAAGACCACATCCCCCCGGAGGATGTGAAGGTAGAGACCACGATGAGGTCGGGCGAGACGGTTCACCTCACCAACACCATCGAAGATTATCTTCGATCCATCGAGCCGGTGGACAAGGCGTTCCTGTTCGGTATCGCACCCCGTCCGTGGAAGCCCAATGAAGCTGTTCTTGAGGCTTCGGACGACTGGCCACCGCCCCTCAACCAAAACGACATCGTTGCAGAAGTCGCATCTCACGCCCCCGACAAAGTCATCCCATTCATGTCGCTCCACCCGCTCGCGGAAGATGTAAACGAAGAGTACAACCGCGCAGTTGGTGACCTCGGCTGCAAAGGCATCAAGCTGGGACCCAACTACCAGGACTTCGACCCGCTGAGCGACGAGGCATTCCGACTCTTCGCCCGCCTTGAGCACGATGGCCTACCAATCGTCTTCCACCAGGGCACCTCGCCCATGACGGAAGCCCCACTCATGTACGCCAACCCGCTCACCACCGACCGCATCGCAATGTCATTCCCACGCCTCAAGATCGTCGTCGCCCATCTCGGCCACCCCTGGCAGACCGACTGCCTCGCCATCGTCCGCAAGCACCCCAACGTCTGGGCAGACGTGTCAGCGCAGTTCTACCGCCCATGGTCGTTCTGGGAAGGCATGCGACTTTTCCATGAGTGGGGCGTCACATCAAAGATCCTGTTCGCCTCAGACTGGCCCGTAACGCTGCCTCAGGACAACATCGATCATCTGCGCGGCCTCAACAAGTTCGCAAAAGACCATCACCTGCCCGCCATTCCAGAAGATGAGATCGAAGGCATCATCAACCGCGACGCGCTAGACATCCTTGGTGTGGAATAGGGGCAATCAGTGATAGTTGACGTCCACACCCACCTCCCAAGCCATCCCGAAGCCGTCCCTGAGTCGGATGAAATCGAGATGTCCATCCACCGCTCCGGCACACCGGTGAGCTTCACACACACGGTTGAGGAATACCTCCGTGACATGGAGCCGGTAGACAAGGCATTCGTCTTCGGCATCGCAGACCGGCCCTGGCTGCCGAATGAACGCAAAGGCAGAATCGCCGGCTGGCCCGCCCACTTCAACCTCAATGATGTAGCTGCCGCCACCGCTAATGCAGCGCCCGACAAGATCATCCCCTTCATGTCGCTCCACCCGCTCGCGGAGAATGTAAACGAAGAGTACGACCGCGCTGTAGGCGAGTTGGGCTGCCGTGGCATCAAAATGGGAGCCAACTACCAGGATTTCGATCCTAACGGAGATGCGGCTTACCGACTCTACGCGCGCCTTGAACATGACGGCATCCCGATCATCTGGCACATGGGCACATCTCCAGTTGCCAGCGCCCCACTGGAGTACGCTCATCCACTGGCCTACGACAGCGTCGCCACAGCCTTCCCGCGCCTCAAGATGGTTCTTGCCCACCTCGGCCACCCCTGGCATCAGGACACCCTCTCCGTAGTTCGCAAACACGAGAACGTCTATTCAGACATCTCCGCCAACTTCTACCGCCCGTACTCCTACTGGAAAGGCGTGCGCCTCTTCTACGAGTGGGGAGTCACGGACAAAATCTTCTTCGCGACCGACTGGCCCGTAGCCACTCCCACCGAAAACATAGCAGGCATGCGCGCCATCCATGACTTCACCCGCGAACACACCCTGCCCGCCATCCCGGAACAAGTAATAGAAGGCATCATAAACCGCAACGCAGTGGAGATTTTGGGGCTGGAGTAGGGGCACAACTGTTCTTGTCGACGAGGCAGATCGAAGGCTGATCTCCCGTCGCACCCAAACCGCCAACAATTACCACATCGGACCCGCCACTCCACATCCGCCATCCCGGAATCTCCGACTCGGTGGAGATGTCCGGGATCCACGCCCGGCCACTCTCGAAGTTCTGTAGCAACTCATACGCCTCACAGCCAACACTGCGATGAGCGCCGTTCACACCACCCGTGCCAATGGATGGATGAAGGAAATCCCCCATATGAAATGAACCATTCGGCGCGCCAAAACCATAAATAGTTGCGCCATTGGTACGGTGCAAGTCTTACACGCCGCCGTGTAGCTTGAATACATGACAACTCAGACCAGCACCCACACGACCACACCCGACTCCACCCGGACCCGTGTAACGGAACCCGGTAATGCAGACGCCGTCATTCAGGCGCTTGGGAATCTGGCCAGAGCACAGGAGCGTGGCCTGCCTGATTTTGTCCTGGAGCAACTCACTACGCAGGTGATGGACGCTGCCGGAAGCGACAAAGACCGTCTAGAGACCGCCGCCTGATTTACTAGTCGCCGGGAAGCATCCCAGAAAGCTTCCCAGGAAGCATCAGGGATGGATAAAGGCCGCATCGCTCGATGCGGCCTTAGTTTTTAAACCGTCTCTAGGGGCGCAATCCCAAGCTCAACAGAGATGCTATCGAACCACTCGATCACCTCTTTGTGCAACGGAATGCCCTCCGCTCGGCGCACCAACTCTTCCTCGTGCTCCGGTAGCCCGGCGTAGTAGACGCGATCATGGCCCGGCGCCGGTGGAGTGTCCGCGAGATATCGCAGGAAGGCGTCCAGATCTTTCTTGAACTTATCGACATCCGTGAACGCATCAACGCTGTACGCCGCCACGAAACCGGTCATCTTGCCCTGACCGTAGTCGCCAAACTGGCCCGACGCCAGGATGCCTGAAAGCACCTGCGCCACCACGCCCAGCCCGTAGCCCTTGTGCGAACCCATCTCACGAGTCCCGCCCACTGGCAGCATCCACGTGTGCTCCGGCATCTCCTGCTCATCCATGATGGGCGTTCCGTCTTCCGCGGCCATCATCCCCGGAAGCAGCGTGACGCCGTTTCGACGGGCAAGGCCCATCTTGTTTGCCGCAACCGCGGCCGATGAAATACCCAGCACAAATGGCGGCTCTTCGCCCGTCGGCACTGCCCACGCGTGCGGATTCGCCCCGTAGCGAGGCTCCGCACCAAACGTCGGCATCGTGTTCTTACCGCCACCCGTGATCGCGTAGCCAATCATATCGTGAGGCAGCGCCCGCATTGCGTGGTAGGCCATCATGCCAAAGTGTCGACCATTCCCAATCGTCACCGCGCCCATGCCCACGTTCTTGGCCTTCTCGATGGCCATATCCATGCACTTCGCACCCCAGCCCCTCGTCTGCATCAACGTTGGCTGTCGAAGGCGTCTCACGAAGGATCTTCAGCTCGGGAGTGGGGTTCACAAGCTTGTCGTTGAACATGTCCACATACCGCCGCAGCATGTTCGAAACCCCATGCGTATCCACGCCACGAACATCAGCCGACTCCAGCACTTCGGACGCCAGCTCAGCATCACCAACGCTCATACCCATCTTCAGGAAAACGTCCGTGACCGTACGGTTCAGGGCATCCGGTATGACCCGAACTTCATCCTCTGGC